>Ga0157376_10000012_pt1 | contig 307012 bp, 289 predicted proteins | sample M45metaG_FD_121801 | JGI IMG/M metagenome (GOLD analysis project Ga0157376, IMG submission 121801) | Miscanthus rhizosphere microbial communities from Kellogg Biological Station, Michigan, USA - M4-5 metaG | ecosystem: Host-associated > Plants > Roots > Rhizosphere > Soil | place: USA... | reverse complement strand
CGGCCCAATCAAAAAAATCTTTATTGCTTTGCAAGTTTATTCGCGTTGATTCGGCTACCAAAGCCTTATGAACTTCTTGATTCTTGCTGGCCAATAATTTAAGAAAATTTTGTCGATTAATACTATATTTTTCAAAAAAAGTAGTATAAAAATCTTTGATGCCGGGGGCTTTTTGTACCGCATATAACACATTCAATATACCCACAAAGAGTACAATATTATACTCATTGATATAAGTGTGCACCCAGGGCGCAAAGGATGTGTCAGTAATGAGAGAGAATAGCAGAGATACTTGTTTACAGTATCCCTCCTGAGCCAAAATTTTCAATAATCTCCCCACTCGGTTGCTAAAATTAATGCTTAAATTTTGTCTGTTAGCTCGATTCTCTATGGTGGTAAACTCCTTTTTTAGGCTATAACACCAAATGAAAACTTTGTACTCAATACTTGTTGGCCCCTTAGGCTCATCTTCAAGTTGCACCATGTATTGAGTCGGTATAGATGAATAATGAAAATTCAGTAAAGATATCAACCATTCATGAAATTTTGGCATATTGGGTACTTTTTCCGCTTCATACAACTGATCAAGTTCATCAAGAATAATTGCTATTTCGACTTTTTTTGTGTCCGTATAAACGCCTCTATTTGACCAAAGATCCGGCCACTCTGTCTGCTCATATATATTATCCAATTGCTGAATAATAGCTTCTACTCTTTTTTTTTGCGGTGCACCAAGTATTTTCAATAATTTTATTGCCAATTGAAGCTGCTTGTCCTTCCTCATCATTTCCAATAACTCTTTCCAAGTGTAAACTTTGTCACTCATTGTGACTTGTTTTTCCAGTTCTTTTGGCTTGGAAGATGATGATGTCGACAAAGGTCGTATTTCTGGAACACTTGTTCTTTCACCAGTCGTAGTTCCTCCTTTATTTCGCTGCTTCCAAAAGTACATAGCTGCCGCCGTAAACAATACTCCCCCTCCGAGCATCAAGAGCTCTTTACGCGTTGGCGTTCGCGTGATTCCTAAGCGCGCTGCATAATACGATAAGTCCAAGCACATGATTGGTTGGAAGCAGGTCATGAGCACCATAGCAAACAATAGGCGACTTTTGATCGTGTTCTTTTTTGAGTCTTGTTTATGATCCATCTTACCCACTTTCCCGTTTGTTAGCATACTATCATACACGTTAGACGCTATTCAACAGTATGGAGATGGCAATGAAAGCTGTTTTTTGTATGTCAAAAAAAACACCAAAAAATTACGCGATAATTTGTATTGTTTTTATGTCGATTGATCAATGAATCAATGATTGATATTTTTTACGCATGATTGATTTTTGAAGGGCTTGTGAATGCATTTGCAAAAACCTGATCTCACCCGGGTTATTTTAATTTTTTAAAGAGCATAAAAACATCCTATCGGGATTTCACGTTGTTATCATAAACTTTAGAAGTGCTAACTCTGCCGTAATCATGATTGCAAACGATCTAGGAAGCGACCGGTGCAGTTAATTCAATCAAGTGTCCTAAAATCATTTGAGCCTGTTCTCGATCTGATAAAGCGGTCGAACTCTGTTCGTTATTTCCTCCTTTAAAAAAATCTACATTGTCCGATGTTGAGATTCGCTTTAATTCTGCACGTAAAGCCTGATGAATTATCTGATCTTTACTGGTCAATAATTTAATTAAAGCATCTTTATCTTTGGTGATAGCGCCAAGATTATGTTTTTCCACAAAAGTAGTATAAAAATCCTTTATGCCTTGAGTTCTTTGTACAGCATATAACACATTCAATAAGTGTATTAAGAGTGCCATATTATTGTTTTTCGCAAGATCCTGAAGTATTGTGTTGAAATCACCATTAATCAACTTCCATATTTCTTGTCTCACCCCGTAAGAGCAATATTCTGTAGGTCCGCCAGTTAATAAGCTTAGTAAATTCTTAACTGAGTCAATAAAATTCTTTTTTAATACTTTTTTGTCATGACGTCGCCTAACAAAACCGTTCCAGAAGTTTATAGTAGCTTGTTCTTTATTTACAAGGTAACACCATATAAGTGCTTTGTCTTTTAGATCTCTAGACTGTGAATAATAAAAATTCAGTAAAGATATAAACCATTCATGAAATTTTGGCATATTGGGTACTTTTTCCGCTTCATACAACTGATCCAACTTTTCAAGAATAATTGCTACCAACAATTTGTCTGCTTCGATGGAGCGTGTGCTGAAATGATAAGGAATTGGACGCTTGCCCTGCGCATATAAAGCTTCCAATTCCTTAATAATCGCTTCTATACTTTTCTTTTGTGCATTAGTAAATGTTTGCTCTAAAGCATTTTCTTGGAATATCGGCGACAGTTCTTGTATAAAACCTGCCCACTCTTTTGCTGAATATTGACGGCCACCAAAGCTAAATGATTCTTCAGGTTGGAATGGTTGTATATCGGCCCGCCCGCTGGAAGATGAGTTTGCTGGTGGACTGACCGAGGCCGTGCCTGTAGGGCTGCCTAAATCTATTTTCTTCGCAGCCCATCGTTGTTTCAAAAAATATACCACTGCTACCGTAAACAATACTCCCGCTCCGAGCATCAAGAGCTCTTTACGCGTTGGCGTTCGCGTGATTCCTAAGCGCGCTGCATAATACGATAAGTCCAAACACATGATTGGCTGGCAGCAGATCATAAGCACCATAGCAAACAATAGGTGACTTTTGATTATGTTCTTTTTTGAGTCTTGTTTATGATCCACCTTACCCCCTTTCACCTCTACTTGCATACTATCACACGCACTAAACACAATTCAACACTTTGGAAGTCCTTTTCAAAATCTGATCTTGTTGAGTTATTTTGCTTTTTACAAAAGATGTAAAAATTCAAGAGCGATGCTTTTGATCGCCTTATAATGTATCGTGCATTTTTTTCAGTTTAGCTTGAAAGGGTTTTTACTATTTTCATAATCGCGTCATGCAAAAATTTCAACTGAGACTGAACCCCTTGAATCGTTTCCTCAGATAGCTTAATTGATTCGTAAACTAAGGTATTTAAGTACGGTGGTATATTAATGGAGTAGTGTTTTGGAAAGAATTTTATAGTACTGTCTATGATGTCTTGTAATACTTGGATTTGTTCTAAATAAACACGCAAGCTGAAATACATCTTGTAACTATCACTCACGTTAGCTTGATTAACATTCTTTGGGATTGCCTTTTTTTGAGAGTCAAAGTCCTTTCTTTTATTTTCAAACAACTTTACGCAATTGTTAAAAAACTCAACCCATTTAGTCTGTGGTAGAATTGAGGGGCTTGCAACGTCCTGCAGCGTGTAGGGATTATTTTGATATATAGAATAGATAAGATTAAAGGTCTCTAAAGCGTTTATATTTTGCAACAATAACTCACGTAGTTCGATTGTCATTTTTATATTTCTGATATTTTTAATGACTTTATATATTTTTTCTACTTCACTTTTTACTTGATATGCTTCTTTGCTATTTTGAGCAAGTTTAGAAGGATCTTTTTGAAGAATTAATGCTAATTGCTTAACACGATTACACACGTTTTGTATTTTTTTTGCTTCTTGTGCTTGAAACTCTTGTGGATCACGAGATTCACGATATTGTTGATACACGACAGGAACCATTTCAATGCTTTTATCTAAAATTTTGGCCACTCCTACTGCCATGGCCAATGGTACTGCTATCACTGTAGTGAGACATCCTACAGTAACACCAATCAGGCCCCATTCACTTTCTTGTATAAATGGCCTTACAGTCCTTACTATAGGGGCTAATGGAGTACGCAGAGCAGGGAAAGCTCTCCGAAAAGGAGCTAAAACTCCAAGCGCCACTCCTCCAGTAAATTTCGCCACGGCACTTCCCATAGAGCCAAGCGCACCTAATACCCGTAGACCAGCAGCTGGTATTGCATAATGACTTGCCTGCTCAAAGCCTTCAGGGTTTGTTATCCAAAAAATAGCCCCTGCTGCAATAAGTGTCGCCGTTAGAGCCGCAACCCCGAGCGTTACCGGATGCTCTAGAAATCTACGAAATTGAGTTTTGCGCTCTGCTTGCCGTTGTGCTTCAGTTGGTTTTGCATGAGGTTCTTCTTTTTGTTTTCCATGTGGATCTGGCTGCATAGGCCATATGGGTATAGCTATAAGACAGCTGCACATTATGAGCATAGTACTAATCCAATGGCTCTGCTTTTTATAGAAAATTTTCATGATTTACTCCATTTTTACCTTTGTGGTTATCTTTTTTTAAGAAGCAGGCGCATATCCTTGTCGCTTGAGTTCTTCCATTTCCATCATCACGCGAATAGCCTCATCTGCAATAATTTGCGCCAGTTGCGTATCAATCTCATTGAGGGTTAGTTTTTTTCCTTGCACCATAAATTGTGTATCAGGTTCAATGATAAAATTGTTGTCTATTAATCCCGTGTATAAAGCTTGATAAAGAGCATCTACGTTGCCAAATGCCATCAAAGGTGTAGGAGTTTTTATTTTTTGACCATCTGGCTCAAACATAAGGCTTTTGGCATTACGCATCAACATGATCGCTTTTGAAACGCGCAGCTCATTGGTGCCTTCATTCAGACGAAATAGGCATGCTCCGGCATAACCCTCTTGTTCCTCAGTTGGCATACCACTTTTTTCTAAGGCATTAAGTAATTTCAATGATGGCGCTGCATCAATCCATAGATCAAGCAGTTCTTGCGTTGTTTTATCTTTATTGCCAAATCCAAGCCATTGGACAATTTTATATGAAGCAAGTTTGCTGGTAAGATTAGCATATGCTGTTTGCGCATTATCGCCCTGCTTATGGTACAGAGCAACAATATCTACTATAGCTTGAACATTACGATCATCGGCTTGTTTAATCGCAGAAATAAGGTTTTGACACACGTCAGAATTATTATTTTTAACTGCTATAAAAAAGATATTGTCTACCATATTATTGAGGGCGAACGCTTTAGCTACTTGCCGTTGAGCTTTGACAACCATATCTTTTTCTTCTGCGGTCAATTCACGTGGTTGTTGTGTCGGTTCTTCTGTTTTTTCTATTGGTCGAGCTGCTGGCTTGCTACTACGTGCAGATTGTAATGCATTAGTCACCGAGGTTACTAATGGTTGTGCGAGTGTACGTTTGCTTGCTACAGTACTACCGCTGGCAGGGTCTATATTCACGGTCTGTGCTAATGCGGTATACACATCGTCAATACCATATTGTTTGATTAATTGACGTCCAGTATCTGGCAGCTGGAGTTCAACAATAGTGTTCAATTTTGCTTGGGAATCTGGTCGCGTATTGCTCGTGGTGTTGCGTGCATCGCGATAAATCGGCGCCATCAACTCATACGCCGCCGCTGTATTACCGCCTAACACTGCTTGGCGTGCACACGTGATACGTTGTACAAAGCTTTCTGGCCGTGTCCCGTGTTTAATCTGCGCGCATGATGGTCCATATTGGGGATGCGTCACTATCGAACTCATGATACTTATTATCGCGATTACTCGTACATATATGTACATTATTCTCTCCCTGTTACTGATATACCGGTGTCAGTTTGAAAATAATCGATAATTATCACCCGTTGCAATAATGCCGCGTAATTTCGAGTTAAACAATGTGAATTGAGCGAAACTTATGGTGCTTTAAATTATTTTAGTAGCATTTACCTAGTTTTGAGGGAATAATAACGGCCTTTCTGCCGCTTTTAGCCTCGTTGCTTCAAGTGCTAATTTTTCTTCTTCTTGTTCGTCGAGAGCCTTTGCTGCTTTGATTATTTTTTCGCGCATAGCCTCGATTGGTTCAAAAATCTTTTTCAAGCCTGAGTCATATCTTTTACGTATTGTTTCATACTCAGTTGTTAAACCTGCTCTCTCTGTAATATTTACAACAGTGTCTATATTACTATTTATTATCTCAAGTACAACGCCAAGTTGTATCCAAAGAATATGTAAATCATGATAAGCGCTATATTTTTTTTCCCAATCTTCTTTTGGTAAGGTTTGCCATGTAATTTTAGACGTTGTTTCCCATTTGTCTTTTAGCTCTTTTTCTTTTGATGTGTAAACCTTTATGAGATTTTTCAGTACAGTGGTCCAGTTATTATCAAAACTTGGGCTTCGTAAACTAAACCACGGTTTGAATGCTGATAGTAAAATATTAATTTTTTGTATATCCTGCATCTTCTCTAAAAGTTTTTCCTGTGCACTAATAGTGCTATAGAAACTATCAAGTTTCCAGCTTGCTGTGCGTATGTTCTCCAGTTCGCGCATTAACTGTTGAGCCTCTAACGTATGTTGTAGCATTTTTGAAATCGGCACAAGTTTGTTGACCAGAGCGCGAGCATTCTGTCGCAGATTAGATATTTGACTACGTATCCATTCTTCTTCACTTGCTATCCGTTTTATGCGCAAATCAGCACGAAGTAGATCACGACGTTTTCGATTCATAGCACCGAGTTTCGTTGTAACTTCCGTTACAACTTTAGTGACTCCTGCAACCGCCATGAGCGGTATTACAACACTAATACTCATATACGCAGCGAATGATCCTACGGACAATCCAATGCTTCCTGAAGTTGTTTGACTAAATTCTGTTTCTGCAATATCCCTGTATGGGTAGTCAGACGTAAACATCAACCAAATGCCTGAGGTTAAACCTGCCCCAAAATTCCATAGCATGCTACCTACGGTACCAAAAGCACCCAAAAGTTGGCCAGCATACATAGATAGTGTTGAATTGCTTAATTGCTCACGCGCGCTTTCACTGTTCATAAAATATATGGTAGCGCCCACTGCTGCCAACGTCGCGGAGAATATTACAATGCCTTGTGTCGAATTCAATGTTTGATACCACGCTTTTTGTTCTGCTTCTTCAGTGGTTTTTGCTTCTTTCGTTTTTTCCGGTGGAGTTAGAGATGAATCTGCTGGAGGGCGTTGCGCTTTTCCTGGTTCTGATGATTGAAAAGATATGACTTCCGCCATAGATATTGGGTATCCCCTGCTTCTAGCGTCTTCGATTGAAACTGTTTTTTCCGGTGAAGTTAGAGATGGGTTTGCCGGAGGTTTTTGTTGTTGTTCTTCGTGTCCTTGTGCTACTTCAGTTTTTTCTTCTGATGGCTTTGGTTCCCCGAGTCCATACATAGGCCATATTGGCATAGCTATGAGACAGCTACACATGATCATAAGGGCACTTATCACGTTATTATGCTTGGCCGAGACTATCTTCATGTTTTACTCCATTTTTTATTTTTATAATATTTTTATTAAACAGCAGGCACATATCCCTGTCTTTTCAATTCTTCCATTTCCATCTTTACTCGAATAAATTCTTCTTTCACAATTCCTGCAAACTGAGTGTCGATTTCAGCGAGTGTTAATTTTTTTCCTTGCACCACAAATTGTGTTTCAGGAGTAATGATGAAGTTATTGGCGAGTAACCCTGCGTGTAAAGCTTGGTACATTGCCGATACCGTCACAACTGCGGTCAATGGACTTGGAGTTTTGAATGTTTGGCCCTCTGCGCCCGGTTGAAAGAGCAAACTCTTTGCATTGCGTAACAGCGTAAGTGCGTTTGAAAGACGCAATCCATTAGTGCCTTGGTTGTACCGCTCGAGATAGGCACCAGCTTGCTGCTCTTGTTCTTCAGTCGGCATATTACTTTTTTCTAAGGCTTTAATAAGTTCCATCGATGGAACCGCCTCGATCCACAAATCAAGTAGTTCTTTGGTTGTTTTGTTTTTATTACCAAATCCTAACCATGTAACGATTCGATAAGATGCAAGTTTGTCTTGCAGTAGTGCATAGGTTGCTTGCGTATTATCACCTTGTTGGTGATACAAAGCAATAATATCTACTATAGCTTTAACATTACGCTCATCGGTCTGTTTAATGGCAGAAATGAGGTTTTGACACACGTCAGGATTATTGTTGGTAAGTGCTATAAAAAAGAGGTTATCTAAAATATGATTCAGTGCAAAAATCTTGATCGGCTGCCGTTGGGCCTCCATAACCATATCTTTTTCTGCTGCAGTCAATTCACGAAGTTGTACTGGTTCTTCTGTTTTTTCTATTGGTCGAGATGCTGGCTTGCTACTACGTGCAGATTGTAATGCATTCGCTACCGAGGTTACTAATGGTTGTGCGAGTGTACGTTTGCTTGCTACAGTACTACCGCTGGCAGGGTCTATATTCACGGTCTGTGCTAATGCGGTATACACATCGTCAATACCGTACTGTTTGATTAATTGACGTCCTGTATCTGGTAGCTGAAGTTCGACAATAGTCCTTAATTTTGCTTGGGAATCTGGTCGCGTATTGCTCGTGGTGTTGCGTGCATCGCGATAAATCGGTGCCATCAACTCATACGCAGCTGGTGTATTGCCACCTAACACTGCTTGGCGTGCACACGTGATACGTTGTACAAAGCTTTCTGGCCGTGTCCCGTGTTTAATCTGCGCGCATGATGGTCCATATTGAGTATGTGTCACTAGCGCACTCATGATACTTATTATCGCGATTACTCGTACATATATGTACATTATCATCTCCCTGTTACTGATATACCGGTGTCAGTTTGAAAATAAGCGATAATTATCACCCGTTGCAATAATCTTTGTGTTTACGGTTCACGATCATGCAGTAATACCGCATAATTTCTTGTTAAACAATGTGAATTGAGCGATTGAACATATTTCTTGCTGCAGTTAAGCTTATTTTGCTGCAGCTGCTTGTTTTTTTTCTTCAATCTCAAAAATTTCTCTAATTATGGTTCGTATCTTCTCGACAAGATAAAAAGCACCTTTGTTGAATGTAGTATACTTATTCTGTATTTCTTTATATCTGATCTTCAATTCTTCTATCTTCTTACTAAAATCCTCTGGAATTACTGTAGTTCCTGGAGTCGTTGCACGTGCTATAATATCATCGATTAATTCTTGTGATGCTTCAATCTGTGCCAAAAGAATGGCTAAATCGTAATAAACGAGATATGTGTTTTTCCACTCCCCGTCTTTCAATTGTTTTTCCGACATTTTTTCCCATGAAATAGCGTGAGTTTCCTGCAATTTTGCTTTCATCAATTTTTCTGCTGATTCAAGGAAACTGACAAGATTTTTTAAGACAACATCCCAATTATCATGAAAGCCACCTGGTGTCTGTGACTTTGTCCATGACTTGAATGCTAATATTAAAACGTTAATTTTTTGTAGATCCCCTATTGGCTGTAATATCAATTCATGTGTAGAGATTGCATCACGTGTATCAAGCTTCCAGCTTTCTGTGCGTAGTGTGTCTAATTCGCGCATCAGTCGTTGAGCTTCTTGCCAATTTTGTGCTTCCAAAATTTTTGAAGGCGGCACAAGAGCTTTGACCAAATTTAGAGCATCTTTTTGCAGTTTTTTTATTTCAAAAACTAATTTTTTCATCTCTTCTGTTAATCGTTGTTCGCGCAGCTTTGGATTTCGCTGCTCACGGTATTCTCGATACATGTCTGCAGTTTTATTGAGCATCCTTAGTGTTCCGTCGATTGCAAGAAATGCTGCTGCTTCTACCGCTGGGATAGCAGTGATAAGAAAGCCCCATGCAATTGCTTCCTCTTGTGGAAGACCATGGCCGAATATCTGCTCTCCTCTACCAGGGCCCATCAATCGACGTGCTGCTCCATAGCTCTCTTCGCCTATACGTCCTGGAATATACGTTAAAGGAACCATAAGACCAGCTAAAGCTCCTTTACCAAAATTCCATAGCACGCTTCCTGCGGTACCAAAAGCCCCCAAAAGTTGGCCAGCATACGTAGATAGTGTTGAATTGCTTAATTGCTCGCGTGCGCTTTCACTGTTCATAAAATATATGGTAGCGCCCACAGCTGCCAACGACACGGATAATATTACAATACCTTTTGAATGATCCAATATTTTTAGATACCACGCTTTTTGTTCTGCTTCTTCTTTTTTTTCAGGAGCTTTATCCTGCGCTTCTTTTGCTTCTTTTGCTTCTTTCAGCGGCTTCGTTTGGGGTGCTGGATTGTCCCAGAATCCATACATAGGCCATATTGGCATAGCTATGAGACAGCTGCAGAGTATCATAATGCTCGTGATCACATTACTGTGCTTTTTTTTATAAAATATTTTCATTATCTTCTCCATGATTTATTTGTCGTATATTGTTAAGGAATATATCCTTTCCCTGTTACTGATATATTGGTGTCAGTTTGAAAATAAACGATAATTATCACCCATTGCAATAATCTTTGTGTTTACGGTTCACGATCACGCAGCAATACCGCATAATTTCTTGTTAAACAACGTTAATTGAGCGAAACTTATGGTGCTTTAAATTCTTTCAGTAAGGACCATATCGATGAATATAGATACCGTTATTATCCCCGCCGCTGGCTATGGCACCCGTTTTTTGCCGTACACCAAAGCAATGTGTAAAGAGTTTGTCCCCTTAATTGATAAACCAATTATTCATCATATTGTGCAAGAGGCCGTTGACTCAGGATGCACGACCATTAATATGGTGACCAACAAACAAAAAAAGGCGTTAGAGCAATATTTTACGTATGATGCACCCTTACATGCATTAGTTAAACAGATTAATAAAGAGTATTTATTGGCCGACATACATGCACTGCTTGGACGTGCTACCTTTAATTTTTTCAACCAAGAATATCAACACGGTGTTGCACACGCTATTATGCAGGCATTGCCAACATCTTTTAACGACTTTTTCGCTATTATGTATCCCGATGATATTGTTTTAAGTGAAAAACCAGCACTCTTGCAATTAGCAGAATTGGCACGCGAGCATCGTGCAACTATTATAGCAGTAACGGAAGTACCCCAAGAACGTATTGGTGCGTATGGTGTTATTGCTCCGCGCGCGTGGATTTCTGACCGCTTGTGTCGCGTAGAACGCATTGTTGAAAAGCCATCACCCGATCAAGCACCATCATGTTGGGCTGTTATTGGTCGCTTTATCGCGGCCCCTGAGCTTATTCCCGTCATGCATCACTACATGCAACAACGCGGGCCAGATTTTCTTTTTACAGATGCGCTTGAGTATTGCGCACAACATTCTGCTGTATATGCGTATCGTATTGAAGGAACGCGTCATGATACAGGTACACCCGAAGGTTGGTTAGAGGCTGTTGTTGATTATGCAAGCCGTTCTACACGGTATAGATCGTCCATAGGCAAAACAGTTTAAGAAACATATGCTTACGTATTACCTTGCTGTCTTAATACACTGCTCAACTTGTTTATTAAGTTGATCATACAAGTTCTTCATATCTTTCATTTTATGTGGATTGCTTGCGCGTCTAGCTTGCAAACGTTCATCTTGTTGCTTGAAATAACTATCAAAGTCATTGATTGTATTTAGTAATGTTGCATCACTGTTTTTATAGTCAATTGTCTTCTTGATTTTATTTACAATTTCCCTCGGAACCGAAGGTACATGCGATGCAATCTCTGCATCAAAATAGTACATAAATGCTCGCAACTCTTTTGCTTGATCTGAAGAGTCTGATAATTCGCTAAAGCAACGTGACAAATACTTCTTATGGTCTTGCTTGATGATATTAATATTGTTCAAGATCATGCGAAAATTGTCGGGATTGTCAAGGCTACCATCTTTAAAAATTCTCTGTATCAAAATATATTTTGATACAGAGAAAAACAAAATAATTTTGATTCCAAAGAAGAAAAAACGCTCTCTCTCTGAAGCAAATGGCAAAGAGTTCATTGTTTCAAAAATCGTCAAAGCTTGCTCTGTGAGTGTGCTATATTCTGAATTGACAATACTTAGTTCACTTTCAGATTGTTGAATTTTTGTCTCAAGTGCGCTAATTATCTTGCATATCTCTTGAATCTGACTATCGAGCATTGCTCGTAAAGAGTTCTGATAATTCCCCCCCCATCGCTTGCCTAACAAGTATACCGCTGCTGCTAAAAACACCCCGCCTGCGCCAATCATCATCAGCTCTTTGCCTGTTGGCATCCTGAAGATCCCGAGTCGCGCTGCATAATCCTGTACATTTAAGGACATAATTGGTTGGCTGCAGGTCATGAGGAGCATGGCACATGCTAAGCTATTTTTGGCTATAAACCTCTTTTTTAACTGTTTTTGATTGCCCATTAGGTACCCCCTACAGACAGTGTAGCAGAGCCACTTCATGGTATTCAACACTAATATGTTTATTTTAGGCGGTTTTATACGCACAAAACACCTACATGCAACCGTTGAGCACCATGCAAGTATTAGGTTAATAAACCTCCGGCAATTTGTTGTTTTCTCACTGCTTTCTTAAGGACATCAACCAATTGATCGTACCCATAAAATTCAGCCAAGGTTAATGGCGTATACCCAAGATTGTTTTTTAAAGTAAATTTTATTTTTTGAGGAAATTTATTGACTATATAGGTCACCCAATCAAGATCATTTTTGGTTACTGCTATATGCAATGGTGTATCACCATCATTATTTTGCACATTAATATCTACCTTATGGGCGGTGATCATTCGTGAGGCAATTTTTTGTTTTTTTATAGCACTTGAAGCGCTGAGTAGATCATGTAAAGGAATATTACCATGGGCATCTTTGATCCGAGCTTTAGCACCATTGGCTAAGAGCAGCAGGGCTATACGCTCTCCGTCGACAAAATCAACACTTTGGCATGCCAAATGTAATGCCGTGGTACGCATTGGATCAGTTGATATTATATTGGGGTCTGCTTTGTAAGCAAGAAGCTCTTGGACATCAAGCAGACGTCCTAAGCGAGCCTGGACCATAAGTCCGGTTTGGCCATTGCTATTCAATCTATTTATTTGTTCTTTGCAATATACTACTTTATCAACACCGTCGCATGTTGCTTTAAGGTCTGCCTGCACCGTTTCTTGCGAGGAAATAGCATCAAGCCATTTCTGACTAAATATATGGTTTACTGCGACAATGCAACAAATACCCATAATAATGCATAGCTTACTTGCAACTATATATGAAATGACGTGACTGAGCTTCATGACCATACCCCCCTTGGTACATGGTAGAATACCATAGAGATAATGAGTGAAATCAACAGTTTCTGCAAAAAACATTGCATGGATGCACTACAGTTGGGTAGTATCTGTTGCAAGATATTGGATATCTTTTGAAACTCACATGTAAATATTGCAAAGTCCAGGTTGGGAATGATAGTTTCGAAAGAGCTCTATTTTCTGCACAAATGTTTAAAAGGAACAATGAATGAAAAAAAAATTTTATTGGTGGTTAATAATCAGCATACTTCCTGTGTATTTTTCTGTTTTTGCTGCACAAAACCCCATTACGCAATGCGTTGGTCCCTACTGGCTTAACTGTTCTGCATACATACAAGCCCCCACAAAGCAAACATACACGCTCACGTTCTTTGACCGAAACAATATCCTGGTAACCGCAACTTCAAAAGGTGTTGGACAAATATGGAACCCAACTCAACAGGGCATCATAACAAAAGATTCTGAGGATGTACCATTGGATGGAGTTGCTACTGCAGTCGCATATTTTCCGAGTCCACGCGCGTACAGCGCCGTTGGTTTTAACAATGGCACTATCTCATTTTACTCTCTTATGAATAACATGAGTAAATATGGTTCATTCAAAGCACATGATAAACCAGTTATTGCTCTCGCCATATCGCCTGATCTTGAAAATCCTTATCTTGCAGCTGCCTTTGATGATAACACGGTCAAGATATGGAAAATTAAAGAAGATCGAGCAAAAATGACCTTCTCTGGCGAACTGATAAAAACACTAAGCTATGCCGATCAAAAAGAGCAGAAAGGAGCAAAGCTGCAAAAAACAACATTAAAACCGTCCATTGCGTTTACTGACAATAATATATTATTGATCAGCGATGGTGATGCACTATTGATCAGAAGATATGCTATCAATCAAGGTCGTATGATAGAAGCACTCGCGGTACACCTAAATATCCTAGGAAAATTTAAGCAACAACCGGGCGTGGCTTTCATTGCTACAACGCCAACAACTGAGTATGTGGCAGTCGTCATTAGAGCGGCTGGGGCCGTCTTTTTTCTCGATAAAAACAATGGCACCTTCTTGCATCAATTCTTTGTACAAGAACAAATTAGTTGTATAGATATATCATCTGATGGTAAAAAAATAGCTATAGGATCAGGCATAGGAAGTCGAGACATTGATAATATACAATTGCCTGAACGACGTTACCAAGCGCGTATTCTTGACATAGATACCGGTAAATTGTTACGTGCCTATACCCATGAATTTCCTCTCACGTCAGTAAAATTTAATCGTGATAGCTCTTTACTCGTCTCATCAACGCAAAATGCTGTTATGCTCTGGAATGTGAGTGACCGACTTGCTCGTGTCTTGCGTCCCGGTAATTGGGTATACTCACTCGCATTTCATTCTTTATACGTGATGGGTGTGGGGCTACGTGATGGGTCGGTAGTTACATGGAATGGTGTTCGTGATACTGCACCAAATACCTTTAAAGTTCATACTGATGCCGTTACTTCCGTTATTTTTGATAAAAGGGATCCGACAAAAATACGATTTTATTCAACATCACGTGATGGCACGGTACAATATTGGGATTCGGGTGCCCGCGTCTACAAGGTTGATACCAAACAAGATTGGGTGAATGGAGCAACACTCATCAATAATGGCACCATCATTGCTTCGGCTGGGAAAGATTGCTCTATACGTTTTTGGTCAGCACAGTCAGGCAACACAGAATTTCGTGGTGCCTTTACTCCTGCGGCAGCAGTGATATATCAAAAAGGTGACAAGCCAAAAGAAGGCGAAACCGAATATGATACGTCAGTCGTAGAAGTGCGCGGCAGTCAACAAGATCCTCTCGCGCATAGTTACTGGGTCATGGCACTCGCCACGAGTAACAATACATTAATAAGTGGTTCTTATGATGGCACTATTCAGTTTTGGAATGGAACTACCCATATAAAAACGGTCGATCATGGCGCATGGGTACATACACTCGCAACGTCACAAACTGTGCCACTTGTTGCAAGTGCTGGCGGCATGAGCTATGCAATGGGGCATATGGGACCTGGAGCAGTACGTCCTGGATCAGTCAATGAAGATGTTATTTTAGGGCAAGGGGAAGGCGGCGGAAGTACCGTTACCCACAGTAGATTTGGACCATCAATTAAAATCTGGGATGTTAATGGCACGCTCCAAAACGTTATTGCTAACGCGCATGAAAGTGGGATCTTCTGTTTAGCATTCTCACCTGATGGAACCAAACTGGCGTCTGGATCTGCCGATGGTACGGCAAAAATATGGGATATCGCATCGGGCAAGCTGCTGATGCTCTGCCAACATTATGATTGGGTCTATGCACTTGCTTTTTCGCCTGATGGTCAATGGCTTGCGACAGGAACCTTGGGTCAAGATGGTAGCGCGCAAGATTTTCAAGAGGCTTTCAGAACACCGCCAAGCATGGGGCAAGGTGGACACTCAAATCCAGATCCGTACTATCTGCATATGGCAGATATCTTAAAAAATGCTCAATCAAAAATGAGTCCTGGTGAGGCTAAAGTATGCATGTGGGATATTGCTGGTATATAAGGAGGCAGATTAAGCATTTTGCCACGTGAAAGCGATCGATACTCCTGCTGTCTGTGCTGGTTTAATGCTGAATATTTTCATATGTTTTGCAAGATCACGATGGGAAGCTTTCAACGTAATCAATGTACGTGAAGGAATATACATCATTATCGTATACCGTTCTGGTAAACATGAACGACCGCGATCTCCGCCTACCTCTTGCCAAAATCTTCCCCCCAAATCTTTTCTGTTATAGGGGTATAAGTGAAAGTTTGCTCTGCTACATGCTTGACCAATGGCGCCCTGAAAATCTATATATCCCCGTGCTTCATAGAGTGTATTATTTGCCAGTCCTGACTGTTTCAAAATCTTGGGCAACCAATACGGCATCGTTTCAATTGCAATCATGACGATGATAGTAATCACGATGGTCGCAATCGTCGCGGCGGCTGCAGCAGTCACGGCTGTTTCTGAAGCCTCTGTCGCCGCTTGTGCAGTTTTAGTTGCTGCTTGGAGGGTGGTCGTTGCTGCCCGAGCTTGCGCTTCTGCCTGAATCGCCCCCGTAGTAATTGCACCTATATCGTCTCCCGCGCTCGCTGCTGATGCAGCATCCATTATTTGCTCTGCTGCTTCCATAAATTTTGCACTTGACTGCAGCGTCACACCACCTCCGGGCGGCCAAAATACTTGCGCAAATTGCAGGCCGACAGCTCGACTTGTTGTCGTTAACTCTGCGGCTTGCAATGCGATCGCTTCAGCACGCGCACCCATGCTTGCTGCATAGCTACCCGCCTGAACAGCATATATATTTGCCGCCGCTGCAGCACCTGCAACTACGGTCACAACACCTGCCCCTGCTCCCGCAATGATGGGCCCTGTACGCGAACTTGCCAAGGCTCCACTCGCATACGCTATGACTACGAAAAAAGCGCTCTTTTTAAGCATATGACCACGCAATTGCTAAATGATTTTCACGATTAAGACCAAAGCTAAAAATACTCATATGTTTGGTATGGTCTTTTTTAAAACCATGTATCGTGATTAAAGTTCTACACGGAATATATATTGTTGTGTAATACTGCTCTGGTAAACATGAACGTCCACGATCGCCGCCAACTTCTTGCCAAAATTTTCCGTTTAAATCTTTTCTGTTGTACGGATAGAAATGGAAATGTGCACGGTCGCACGATTTTCCCACTTCCCCTTGAAATGCTATGGAAGATGATGCTTCATATAATGTATTATTTGCTACACCCGATTCACGCAAAAGTAACGGTAACCAATAGGGCATGGTGACCGTTGTGACGATAAGTATCACCGTCAAGCCAAGTGACAACGGTCCCCATACAGCTGACGTTTCTTCTGCTATTATTGCTATTTCTGTGGCTTGCGATGCGGCTATCTCGGCAGTATCGCCGAGCGCACTGAGTATTGGCGAAAAAGCTGCTTGCGGAAACTGTGACCCTGCAGAAGCTGCATCATTATAGATGCCAGGACCGCCCAAAAAATTAAGTGCTACATCTAAAGGTGCACTTGGTTGATCTTGATGTTGGGCAACCATGGTATAAGATTGCCGTCTCACGGCCATTGACCCGCGGTGTCGATCTACCGCTGCACCATGACTACCTGACACAACAACAGCTTTAAGTGCATGCACGGTGATGACACCGCAGAGCATAATGCTAGCACTGATATACCACTTCATGTGCTTTTCCAAACGATGCTCAAACGATCACCTTTTTTTTGTGGAAACGCAAAACTGAACATTTCAAATTGTTTTGTTAGCTCTTTTTTAGAGCTCTCCATGATCAGCGTGACGCCACCACACGCAAGGTACATGCGCGTATGGTATTTCTCCGGCAAACAAGAACGTCCGCGATCACCGCCCACCTGTTGCCAGGATTTACAGCCTAGATCTTTACGATTATATGGGCACAAAGTAAAGTGTGCGCGACTACACGATGTGCCAGCCGCAGCTTGAAAATCAATAAATGCATGTGATTCATACAGTGTATGATTACCTATGCCCGATTGCTTATAAATAAGTGGTAACCAATAAGGCATTGTCGTGTACGCGACTAAAAGAACAAGATTGATCACGAGCATTGCTGTTTCTATCATTGCGGCAGTTGCCATAATTTCTTCCAGCTCTCCTCCGGCCGCTAACAAACGGCCCGTCATTGCTTCACCTTGTGTTGCTGCAGTGTCATACAACTCCACGGCCTTGCCTAGTTGTAATCTATCAAATGCACGAACAGCACCGATCAGCTCGTCTGACGACAGCAACCCCATTCCATCTTCGCCCTTTGCGGCATGTACCTCGCTCAGCAATTGCAAGAAATTTTCTGAGCTTTGTGCTTTAGTCTCTACTCCAGCAGCCCGCCATATTTCATTAACTGCGGTCATGGTATCTATTAACTCACTCGTTTGCTGAATCCCCCGTCCTTCAACCAAAAGTTCTTCCAACAACTGTGCATCACGTTGAGCTTCAGGCACGCGTGCGATTTTCCATATCAAGCTTTCAGCACTTTTAGGTGTATCAATTCCCACGCGTGTAAATCCTACATAAACATTTTGCGCTGCCATTTTTGTGAGATTGGTTCCCACTACCGCCCCCGCTCGTGTGCCCGCTACTGCCCCACTCATCACGGCAGCTGTTTGACGGATGTTATCTGTCTTCGCCCCGTAATACCATTGTGGCATCATGATGATCAGAGCAACCAGTATATTCTTGTTGATAGTTACTACGATCTTCATATGTTCTCCAACCGTATACGCAATGTTGTATCCGAGCGGAGCGTAATATTTTTCATATGTTTGGCCTGGTCCTTTATCGAACTCGCAAATCGCACTATCGAACCACGCGTGGCAACAAGTATCGTTGCGCCGTACCGCTTGGGTATGCATGCACGTCCACGATCCCCGCCGACCTCACGCCATGGAGCACCAAGATCTTTGCGACTATATGGATAAACAACTAAATGTGCTCGACTACAGGAGGAACCCACCGCACCTTGAAAATCTATATATGACTTAACTTCATATAAGGTACTGTTTGCTACACCAGATTGCTTGAGTATCGGCGGTAACCAAAATGGCATTGTAGCCAATGCTATGGCAACGACCGCAACAATCACCAATCCTGCAGCGACTGCTTCTGGCGCAAGTGCCGCTAACGTCTCAAGAACTGTTTCGGAAGCTGCTACCGCTCCACTAGAACTACCCGAACCTGCCACTGAAACTTCTGATGAGGCAATTGCCTGCGTAGCTCCCTGAAAAAACCATTCAAAAGCAGATATTTCAGGAGTGGCCGTGACTGTTTGTGCTGCTACTTCAGCCATTTGCAAGTTACTCGTCATGGCAAAATAATTTTGTGCAATTACAAGTGCCGCAGTGCTTCCACCAAACATTGTGGTGCCAATGGCAAAGCCAGCCACTGCTTGCTTTTTATCATCCGCATGCACCCCATGGATATTCATGAGCATACTACACAGCATGACAAGATTGCGCATGCTCATGGCATACCCCTTATGCATTTGACCATATTAAATGTAATCCCTTGCGCTGAGCAGTTGGCGCTTCTAAACCTATTTTTTTTATATTTTTATGAGCATCCTTGGTCGATCCCCTTAGTTGCACTAAGGTACCCCGCGATGGAATATCTATACGTGCACCATACCGTTCGGGTATGCACGCACGTCCACGATCACCACCTACAACACGCCATGGCGCACCAAGATCTTTACGACTATATGGATACATTACCAGGTGCGCGCGACTACACGAGGAACCAACGGCCCCTTGAAAATCTATGTAGGCATCGACCTCATATAACGTACTGTTGGCGACGCCTGATTGCTTGAGTATCGGTGGCAACCACAACGATATGGTAGCCACTGCCACAATAACTACTACAACAACAACCGCAATTACCATCAACCCAACCGTTGCAGCCGTTGCTCCTGTGGCAGTTGTTGTAGTCACTGAACCAGCTTCAGAAGCGCCAGCAACTTCTGCTCCAGTCCCTAACGCCTCAGCTTCTGCTGAAAATACCGAAGAAACCACCGAATATTCAACTTCCGTTGCTTCAATTCCGCCGTATGTAGCCCCTGCTTCAACTGAACTGTGAGAGGAGGTAAAAAAACTCCATAGGCCATAAGGGGGTGGTTGTGCAAGCACGCCGGCGGCAATTACTCCCGTAGTAATAATTCCCGCTTTCGCGCCGACAGATAGTTCTGCAAAACTATAATTGCTGGGCAACAATGCCCCGAGCAAGAGAATAAAACGTATGCATGTATAGTTCATAAGAGCTCCTAAGATTATAAAAAATTGTACAACAGAACTTTTTAAGGCTGCAATGCTTGGGAAAAATTCATGGAGAAAAGCATATGAAAAAGCGCGTAGTAGTAGATCGGGATCGGATAATGCATACACAATACTCAGATCAGAACGTCCAGGCGCCGCATTCCCTCTTATAGGTAATATATACATACTCTATCAGTGTGGTTGTACCACTTTTTAAGATACATATACTTCTTTGAGATTAATTGTAACGCAGCACAAGTGAACGTCGTTTATTGGTCCTCGAACGTATGCCGTGTTGGTGTACGTGCGATTGGTACTTGTTTCGTGCGTGACACATGTATGGGTAGAGTCAGGTAGCACGTGTGATCTATAACATCCTGTTGTCGTTGTATCATATTGTTCATCTTGTTTATTTCGCTTGCTTATTTCCGTGTAGATAGCCACAGTAGCTAGGCAGACAAACAACGTAGATAGTCGTTGATAGTCGTTTACGTGAAAAATACTGTTAAGTGAAGAGACCCGCATACCGGTATACCGTTCACATCTATACCGTTCACATCCGTGGATAATGGCTCGGTGATAGTAGTAGGTAGGTAGAATGGATATGTAGATAGTAGCAAGTAGTAGGTAGTAGGTAGTAGGTAGTAGGACTTTGCACTATCCAGGGTCACGGAACCCCAAGTCACCCATCCGCCAAGCTTTGCCCGCAGGGCAAGCGGTGGGTGATGCGAGGGTGGAGTGTTTCGCGCTGCTGGGGGGCCAAGGGCATTATGCGACACGTTTGTGAGATCTTGGTCTTAATTCAGGGGAAAAGAGTATCTTGCTAGTACCCCCAGGGTATTCATAAAGAGCATTAAGAAATGTGAGTCGATTGTGCTAAGATTTTGTGAGTAGCTTCTTGACAAGGTGAGGCTTTTTTTATATGGTTAATAGTAGATTTTTATAAGGGGCACAAAGAGCGCCTCACATATAAGGAAGGAAATAATATGAAAAAGATTATAGGTATAGATTTAGGAACTACAAACTCAGTAGTAGCATTCATGGAAGGTGGAACCGCCAAGGTTATTCCTAACAAAGAAGGAAATAATACCACCCCATCGATCGTCGCCTTCTCAAAAGATGGTAAAAGATTGGTAGGGACCGTTGCAAAGCGCCAAGCTGTCACTAATCCAGAAAACACGATTTTTTCGGCAAAACGTTTTATCGGGCATACCTTTGAAGAAATAGGTGCTGAGGTCAAATATGTACCCTACAAGGTAGCGCGCAGAACAAACGGCGATGCGATCATCATGGCACAAGGAAAAGAATATACCCCACAAGAAATTTCAGCCGCGATATTGAGTGAACTCAAGCAAGTTGCTGAAGATTATTTGGGCGAAAAAGTAACTGAAGCAGTTATCACGGTGCCTGCATACTTTAATGATGCACAACGACAAGCAACCAAGGATGCAGGAAAAATCGCTGGCCTTGACGTAAAACGTATCATCAATGAACCAACCGCCGCAGCACTTGCATATGGTGCTGATAAAAAGAAAGATGGCATTATTGCTGTATTTGACTTTGGTGGTGGTACTTTCGATATTTCAGTTTTAGAAGTGAGCAACGGTGTTATAGAAGTCAAATCTACTAATGGTGATACACGCCTTGGTGGTGATGACATCGATCATGTCGTGACCATGTATTTGATCAATGAGTTCAAACGCGAACAAGGGATTGATCTTACCAGCGATAAAATGGCGCTCCAACGTCTGCGAGAAGCAACTGAAAAAGCAAAGCGTGAACTTTCCACCTTGCAAGAAACTGAGATTAGCTTGCCTTACATTACTGCTGATCAATCTGGACCAAAGCATATGAATGTAAAACTTTCACGTGCAAAACTTGAATCATTGTGCGCTGATATTTTCAGACGTTTGCTCGAGCCATGCAAAAAAGCTGTTGCAGATGCGAAAGTAAGCACAAGCGAGATTAGTGAAGTTATCTTAGTTGGTGGATCAACACGTATTCCAAAAGTACAAGATCTGGTTAAAGAATTTTTTGGCAAAGAACCAAATAGATCAGTCAACCCGGATGAAGTGGTAGCCGCAGGCGCTGCAATTCAAGGTGGTGTTCTGGCTGGTGATGTTACTGACGTACTACTGCTTGATGTCACGCCATTATCATTGGGTATTGAAACACTCGGTGGCGTCACTACACGCTTGATCGAACGTAACACCACGATCCCAACACGCAAATCACAAATATTTTCAACTGCGGAAGATAATCAAACTGCCGTTGATATTCGCGTACTGCAAGGTGAGCGTGAATTTGCTAAAGATAATAAAGAGTTGGGCCGCTTCCGTTTGGAAGGAATACCATCTGCACAACGCGGTGTTCCACAAATTGAGGTATCATTTGATCTTGATGCTAATGGTATTGTAAGCGTTTCTGCAAAAGATAAAGCAACTGGCAAAGAACAACGCATTACTATCACTAATAACAGTGGACTATCAAAGGCCGATATAGAACGCATGTTGCAAGAAGGCGCAACGCATGAGCAAGCAGATAAGCAAGCACGTGAAGTTGTTGAAAAACGCAATAAGCTCGATGGTATGATCTTTGAAGTTGAACGCAATCTCAAAGAGCATAAAGCCAAACTGCAAGAAAGCGAAGTGCAAACAATTGAGCAAGCAGTAGAGAATGCCAAGCAAGCATTGAAAGATCATGCTGAGAATGGAGCAGAGCTTGAAAAAGCAACTGAACAGCTCTTGCAAGCATCATACAAGCTCGCGGAAGTGCTCTACAAGCAACAACCACAGCAGGAACAAGCAACTCAAGAGACACCACATGCAGCAGATGCTCAGCAAAGTTCGAATGATACGATTGATGCTGAAATCAGCTAAGCATTAGCAATTAGCTAAGAATTAGCAATCAGCTAAACATTAGCAAAGTAAAACTAAAAAACAGGGAGCCACTTTTAAATGGTTCCCTGTTTTTTATTGTCAAAAAGTGATGAAATTACACACACTCTTTACAAGTAAGATGTGCAAATAATGCGCCAAGACTTACCAAGCCTGCAACTAATATAACATAATAGAGCGCTGGCATATTCATAAGCCAACCGCCTAAAAAGTTCCAGCCCATTGGCGTCGCGCCAACACCGATTGCAACGATTGCCGTGATAACCCACGACACTAAACACAGTATTTTTAATGCAGGTGATTTGTGCATCATCATGATTGGATCCTCTCCTTTTTGTTTGGACACAGTACCAACACGGTACTCACTTCCTATACTACACGTAACTTACTTATCATAGGTAGATCAAAAATGCAACAATAGTTCACAACTAAGATACTGATTGAACACGGCTAGCACCTTATCCTGAAAGCAATGCTGCAAACGTTTTATACATATCTGGATTTAACCTTGTGTACATCTCTGGTTTTTGCGAAAAATATGTTTTGGCAAAGTCCAGCGGTGTTTGTTCAAAATCGTTTTTTGTCTCAGGATCAGCTTTGTGCGCAAGTAATAGCTGAACACATCCATCATCTTTTTTCATAGCACCAAATCTATATACAGCACGGTGCAATGGTCTACTACCGCAATAAGCTTTACTCATTCCATTAGGATCAGCACCTGCGTTTAACAAGGCTTTTATCACTTCAAGCGGAACCTGTGATCCTCCTTGGTATATTGCTGTGGTCAAATACGTCTCTCCATTAATAGGCTCACTTATCTTTTTAGGGTCAAATTTTAGAAGAATGGCATGAAAAACAGTTATAGCTCGATCTAAGTTATATGCGCGAGAATGCGCTTCATCGATCGCTAAAAACAAAGCATTACTCGCTAAAAGTCCTTTGTTATCTCCACTACCATATATTGGTAATGTAAGATCAACCTGTGGGTTTTGGATCAGCGCTGCAACCTCATCCACCTCCTTAAACATAATCGCGTCACATAGCTGTTTTTGTAAACTCTTGTGATTATCACGCTGTTTATCATTTGAAGCTCGTCGAGCGAACTCACTTAAAGCTTCTTTTTTCTTATCGCTATATATATCAGTAGGACAAGGTCTCAATAACCATGCAGCACCGGCTACTGCACATATAATTCCCGCAGCAACGAGAATTTTTTTCTCCTTTGACCACTCTTTTTCGTTTTTTTCTTGTTTTTCACGGAGAGATTCACGCACATCCTCTTCACTGCCAATTGCGCAGCAATGCACTAATAAGAGCAGTAGATACATTTTTTTATTCATGTTATTTTTGCAATATATCATCGAATTTATGTTAAACATACAGCTTCTCATATTTGCACAAGAATAAGTGCAGGACACGACCCATCTCATCAACCCTCAACGTGTTCTGAAGTAACTCTAGTAACTCTACATCGGTTGGTACGCTGCTTGTTTCGCCATAGCCGTACAAATAAGCACGTATAGCTTCTTGACTGTGCCATGTACAGCATGCCCTCTTTAAGTCAATCTGAAGCTGCGCAGCGGCTTCTCGCGGTACACATTGAAGTATATTCTGTACTCGTGTAAACAAGGCTAAATCATCTAGGGACTTACTACGATACAATGGCAAAATTGCGAATCCGTGGCTTTGCGATGTAGAAGAAGAATCCAACAAGCTACAACATGCAAGAGTGCCAACAAAACTCAAAAGTCCACCAATAATGAGCTTCTTCTTGAACGCTTTTTTTTCCTTTTTTGACCATTCCGCATACGTTTTGGTTCGAGAAGCAGCTATTTTTGCTTCACCCTGCACTTCTAAGCCCTTGATTACAAAAGAATATGCAAGTAAGAGCAGTAGATAAATTTGTTTCTTCATGATACCCTATCTTGATGAATTGAAATCAACATAAATAATACTAAATTTTAAGAAAATATCTATTTGTATGAGTATCAAAGCCGGTCTTGTTGGCCTTCCCAATGTTGGTAAATCAACCCTATTTAATGCCTTAACACGATCCAATGTCCCTGCTGAAAACTACCCTTTTTGCACCATTGACCCGCATGTTGCCATCACGCCGGTTCCTGATCCACGCATGCACAAACTGCAAACAATCTATAATTCACAAAAGCTCATACAAGCAACGGTATCGTTTGTCGATATTGCAGGACTCGTGAAAGGAGCTGCTTCGGGAGAAGGACTTGGTAATCAATTTTTAAGCCATATTCGTGAAGTTGATCTTATTATTCATGTACTGCGCTGTTTTGAAGATCCTTTAATCACGCATGCGACAAGCACTATTGATCCACTCGATGATTATCATATCATCATGACGGAGCTCATACTCAAAGATCTTGAAGCAATCACTAAGCGGCTTGAACGGCTTGAACATGACCGCAAAAAGTATCAATCACAACCACCAGTGTTTAAAGGCATAGTTGATGAAATAGAGCTCCTACAAGCGCTCTATCGTACTTTGGGTAAAGAAGAAGTCACAACAGCACAGTCTGCACTTGCTGCAAGCAAAGTTACTACCATTCCACTTTTGTCTACAAAAAAATACCTCATTGTTGCCAACGTTGCTGAATCAGAGCTGGAAAATAACGCGTTTCAATCCAATCCACATTACCAAAAATTAGTAGAACGATTTGGAACTGAACAGGTCATTCCGATCAGCGCTAAAATAGAATATGAATTATCGCAACTTACGGATGAAGATGCCTCCGACATGATGTCACTCGTAGGTTTGCAAACCAGTGGACTGGATACTATTATTCAGCGTACGTATCATGCGCTTGATCTCATTACGTTCTTCACGTGTGGACCTAAAGAAATTCATGCATGGCCCATACGCCATGGTACACCTGTGCGTCAAGCTGCTGGAGAAATTCATTCTGATCTTGAGCGTGGGTTTATTTGCGCCGACGTGTATAACTGCCAAGATATTCTCACCGCAGGCAGTGAAAGCGCTTTAAAAGACAAAGGGCTTATTCGTCGAGAAGGACAGGACTATGTGGTCAAAGATGGGGATTGCATTCTCGTGAAATTTAATGTTTAAGAACTACACTATTAAGCGGCAGTAAAATCAGCTACACGCAAAATGACTTCACGTCCACGCCGCATATGACAGTGATCATACCGATCTAAAACATACAATAATCGCGTATGAGCAGCTTTTTGCACCATGGTGGGTTGTGCAACCTGCTGGCAAATTGCAGGTAGATTTTCAATGATACTTTTAATACCATGTATGGTGCTCGCGCGCACCAACTGTACAACCCCGTGTGCATCATCAATCCAATGGCGCAAGAAATGATGCCACGCATGTACGACCACTTCAGGAACACGCTCTTCACGCCAATCACCCCGTTCAAAACCCAAACGCATACACCCGCGCAGCAAATATTGCACATACTCTTTGCAATGCATGATCATATCAGTTGGTATGGCAATATTGGTTCCATAATTTTCAGGTTTTATAAACAGCGTGCGATGATCAAGTTGTGCAAACAATATATGCCGTTTTCGACGGGGAAATAATATACGAGCACGCTTGTTCAACGGAATATCAAGACCGTAATGTTGCACCCCATATTCATTAAAATGGGATGATATCCGACGATATGTATGCGTGTACGATTTTAAAAAATTGTAAATATTCCCTGCATCATCTTCAACAATAAATGTTCCTTCACAAAAAGCCTGATTTTTTGCCTGTGCCAATGCATCAAAGTAATGCATCATATCAATGATTGCACGCAAATGAGCACGTGCACAACAATAGCATTTTTGATCCTCGGTTGGTTGAGTAGATAAGAGGGTTCGCACCAAACGTTCACCACGTACAATAGATGCCGTATAACTATCCATGATATCATATTGGCAACATGCTGCTTGCGTAACTTCACAGCCACCAACGATCAACCAATACGCGAATACTATACATGCCACCACAATAATTGCTTTAGTTGATATTAATGCGCGCATCCCTGGACTCCCACCATCAACCCTTATTGACAATCTGCCAATAAAAATATAGAATTATGTTACTATCCAGTTTATCTTAATTTAATAAAAAGAGGATGAGAATATGCTCAAAAAAGGTATTTTTTACGCATTATTACTAGGATCTCCACTCATCATTGACACGCAAGCATCATGGCAACACAGCATTGCCACCTCTCTCAGTCCAGTAGTACAATCAACGTACACACAGTATGCAACGCGAATAGCAGCAGGCATTGCTGCCTTACTTGCGATATGGCCTACGCGTGCCTATACCTATTGGCAATGGCAAGATAGTATGGCACCCAAGGAGCAACTACCGTATGCCCAGGGTATTCCACTCACGGATGAAATTATCAATAAAAGATTATTAAATTGGCGATCATTCACGCCACCAGGTCACAAAGGACCTTTCTTGTTTGGGGTCGGTACTTCAAGTATACAAGTCGATGCAGGCCACACCGCAACCTCAGGAGCTTGGGGAAAATGGATAACTGCACAGAGTAATTTTGACAAAGTACTCCCTGAGGGCGCATGCAATGCACAAAAATTTTATAGGCAAGATGTGCAATTAATTAAAGCTTTGGGAGCAAATGCTTATCGATTCTCGACCTCGTGGAGTCTCGTACAACCAGATGGTCCTGAGTCATGGGATGAGGACGTACTGGATTATTATGCTGATCTGTGCGATGAATTGGTTAAAAATGGCATAAAGCCAGTTATCACCCTACACCATTATGACGATCCGGCATGGTTTTTTGAAGGCGATTATCAAGGATTTGAGTCTGAACAAGGAATCCAGGCGTATGTAAAATACGGTGAAAAAATAGCGCAAAAATTGATTCCACACGGTGTATATCTATTCTTTACCTTTAATTCCCCGGAAGCGTATGCACTTAATGGCTATATGGAAGGTACCCGTCCACCAGGATACAAAGATCGCAGTCCACAAGGCATGGCACGCGCAGTCTTCGTCACTAAGAATCTTTTGGAAGCACACCGTCGCGCATATAGTGCAATTCAGATCGTTTATGTAAAACTTAAGACCACTGATCAAAAATTACAAAAACCGTACGTTGGTATTTTGAAAAATATTTACCAAATCGACCCATGGATATATCAAATCGGGCCACTGAGCATTAGTTCACCGCTCGATAAGTTACTCGCTTGGATTGCAAATAATTTACAAGACAGAACATTTTACAACTTTTTTGCATCGCATGATACATGTCTTGATTTTATTGGATTAAATTATTATTCACATGGATTTATGAAAACACCACACCCTCGTCCAGATCCTTTAGAATTGCAAACTAACAATCCACAATACACGGTAAGTGCTGAAGGACTGCATCGCGCCTTACATACAATTTGGGAAAAAGTAGCACAACCACTCGATATCCCAATTTATGTAACAGAAAATGGTGTTGCGGCTGGTGACAACGATCAATTACGGGCAACATTTATCACACGTTATCTTTATGCTATTACCCAAGCAATAGCAGACGGGATTCCCGTACAAGGCTATTTTTACTGGTCACTCATGGATAATTATGAATGGGGAACCTACAGCAAATATTATGGACTGTATAAAATAGATCGTTCATCCCCACTTCTCACGCGTACATTGCGTGCAGGGGCACAACCATTTATTGATACAGCCACAAATTATCAGAAGCAATACACAGAATCCCAATAATCACGGATACACCCTCCTACAAAAATTTGACATACATCAAGACTTTGAGTAAATTTCATTAGATTTTTAGCAATTACAAGGGGAAGTATGACTATAAGGTCAATTATTTTTGGTGTGTATATCGTATGTATCGCAATAACTCTCAACGCCGCTAATAGTCCTGTTGCCCTTTGGTCTCATCATAAGACACCACACACAAAATTTATAGGGGCTACCAAGTATAATGCACCACTCACAAAAGAAGCTTTTAAAAAAAAAAATTATGGAGTCCTGGTCGAACGCATCTCTTGGCTCACTCAGCGCGTGCGTACTTTAAAAGTAAAATCTGCAAAGGCAAAGCGACAAGTAGATGAGGTAAAACAAGCATTAGCGGAAGAGAAAAAGCTTGTAGGTGATTTAAAGAAAGAATTACAGTTAGCAAACGAATTTAAATCGCTCGTACTTTCAGAAGTGCTAAGTATAGAAAGCAAGAGCCTGGGAGCAAGTAGCTTGCAAAGTAGCATACTGATCCCGGATGATCAAAGTAACTCGCCAGTAGAGCTACCAGTAGAGCTAAATGATCAAGAGTTTTCAAACGTATTAAGCGCTTCTTTCTCCGATAATGATTCAGATAGTAGTGAAGAAAATCCAGGAGAGAATAACAATGGAGCAGAAAAGTAGAATAACTGTTACGAGCCTTGGTTTCATATATCTATTGTGCATAGGCACTCAAAATTTTATACACGGTTCATGGGCAGAACGCACTCTTGCTGCAATGTCTTTGGAAGAAAAAATTGGGCAGCTCTGTGTAATAGCTGCCGTCTCAAACATAGATGAACTCAATAAGAGCTTTCTCAATGATCCTATCAATCTTTACACGCCTGATCCTGAATACGTTACCTCCCTCATCACGCAGTATCATGTCGGTGGTGTGATCTTTCTCGGCTTTGGGCGCATTCAACAACAAATTGAACTCACACGTGCATGGCAAGCATTAAGTCGCACTCCATTGCTAGTCGCGCTCGATTGTGAATGGGGACTCTCGATGCGTTTGATAGATGGTATGCGATTACCCCGGGCCATGACACTTGGTGCGCTTGATGATGAAACCTTCATGTATCATGTTGGCTATATACTTGCCCTTCAAGCACGCAGTGCTGGTGTACACCTAATATTAGGGCCTGTAGTAGACGTTAAAAGTAATCCTAACAATCCTATTTTGGCTGCTCGCTCATTTGGGGATAATACCTATGAAGTCGCTCGCAAAGGTGCATTATTTATACACGGCGTACAAGATGGCGGACTTCTTGCATGTGCAAAACATTTTCCTGGACGTGGAGATACTATAGCAGATCCACATGAATCACTCACCGTCATCCACCATGATCGTGATCGTATACACACGGTTGACCTCCCACCATTTATACATGCAGTAGAAAGTGGCGTTGATGCCATCATGACAGGACATTTTATCGCTCCTGCATTAACCAATAATCACAAAGAGCCAATCACGGCTTCACGCGCTATCGTGCATGATTTTTTACGCCAACAATTACATTTTAACGGATTAATCATAACCGATGGATTAGGCATGTTAGGTATCACGAAACTGTATCGTTCAGGAGAACTTGAAGTTGCAGCATTACGCGCTGGTCATGATATTTTGCTCTGCCCTGTAGATGTTCCACGTGCTATAGCTGCTATCAAGGATGCAGTGCACAAGGGAATTATCGACGAACAAGAGATTAACGAACATGTTATGCGTATATTGATCGTCAAAGAACAACTGATGGCCCGAGTACCAGAAAGTTTTTCTCCAACGTACCAACCATCTATTCTCTATGCGCCAGCCGCATATGCAGTAAAAAAGGCCGCATACCAACATGCAATCACCTGCGTACAAGATGAAATATGCTGGTTGACCAACAGTATTAAGTCACCAACAGCACGCATAATCGTGGCCGGAACTAAAGCCCCGACACTTTTTGAACGCCAACTTACCACAAAAATCATACCCATGAATACAAGCAGCACCATTATTGTAGGACTGTTTAATATACATCAACACAAACAACGCTTGTACGGACTGGATCGCACCCTGCTTGAAACATTACGTACCTACAAACAAGCAGGCAACAATGTAATCGTATGCGTTTTTGGGGCACCGTATTGTACTCCGCTGCTTAAAGATTGCGCACATACAATTCTTGTTGCTTACGAAGACGATCCTGATGCGCAAGAAGCTGCAGTAAATGTGCTATTAGGGGACGTGCCAGCATATGGAACATTACCCGTTACCTTGTAGCGTAGGCCGTAGTTGCCCATGGTAAGGGTTTAACAGCGCATCATATGCATCATATAATTTCTGCATATCTGACAATGGTTTGTTTTGTGCTATTGCTTGATCAATATCTTTATGCAATACATCCAGCTCACGAGCATGTTGCACTATTTTTTGTACCATCGCATCTTTATCTTTTGGTGACAATGCGCTCATGGCAATAATCAATGGCTTGACTGCGTCAACGTTCGCTATTCCCACTTGTTGCAACGGCTCTTGCACCATACGCTCAATCTCTTCAACCGTCATTGCTGGCTTTTTCCCCGCAACAACCTGTTTGAACTTTTCAAAGTTTGCGCCGATAGAAACAAGATGCGTGAGAAGATTAATGCGCAGTTGTTGCTCTTGCTGCGCGCGCTTACCTGCTTCAAACAGATTATCGGCAAGTGATGTAATCACTGTACCCAGCTGGCCATCAACACGCGCATAGGTATACACTGCGTTCAAATATGTTTCTAGATTGAACTCTTTAATGTCTTTGAGCGTTGCAAGTGGTGGTATCAGCTCTGTGACCGTACCCTTGATAGCTTTCAAGAACGCTATATTGAGTTTATTACGTGCTGCCGCAAGACCCGGAATATTGACTGCATTACCATCATTAAGTGCGCGCAATGGCGCAACAAGTTCCACGCGAATATCGGTTTGAAGAAGGTTTAATATCGTGCTTAATCCTTGCTTAAACTCTTTATTTTTTTCAAAACCAACACCCGCGCGCATAACAAAATCTTTAAGCGCGGTGCGCACCGCAGCAAAGTTCTTTGCCAACAATGCATCAACAACTGCTTTAAGTTTCCCTTCATAGCGTGTTGCGGTATTGTAGTCAATGTCTTTAAGTTCTGCTGCTTTTCCATTATTCAGTGACCGTAATGATTCAATAGCTTCATCGTACGTTGTTATTTTATTCAAGACCGTCAAAAAGAGATTATAGTCCTGAATCATCATGACAACGTCATCTTTACGCAATTTTAGATCTTCGAGTGAACTCACGCTCTGTGGTATAAATGCATTTATTTCTTTAAACAATGCATCCGGTGTTCTATGAATATCTTTAATAAGATTAATAATGGCACTTATACGCTCTATATCAAATCCTGTTGATGCTTTAACTACTTTCCAAGTCAATGGATTATCACTTGTACTATATTGTTGAATAAGGGAATTCAATGCTATAACTAATTCGCTACTCATTTCTGTAGATTTACCTTGGGCCGCTGCCTTACGCATCGTAGCTAGACTATCTCTAAACATATAGATAAAACTCAGAGCCGTTTTTGCATTCAATACCAAATCTTGCACTTTTTTACGTAACTCAGCAATCACATTTTCTGATAAATTCTGCAGTGGCATCCACGAAGTTTTATCCTCTTTTGGCCATTGACTGATATTTTTAACCCATGCTTTAATGAGTGGTTGAGTTTCATTCAATGTAGACAAGCGTGCCAATAACTCCGTGATATCCTGAGCGGTTATGAGTGCATCATACGCTTGAGATGCAATAAACAAATCAGGCACTTCTTTAACCATATCAACAAATAAAGTCAGCATTTTTTTTGCTTCAGGGCTCAATGCTGCACTCGGCATTGAAGCAATCATTTTTCTCAGGCCAGCCAACGTCGTGATTTTTGGCAACTCTTTTTGTATATATGCATTAATATCAAATGCTTCAGGGATTGCTGGTCCAGCAGCTTTAGCCGCTTGCGCACCAGCAGCAAAAATATGTGTTAATGCAGTATTGACCATAGGCATCACTTCATCCAAAAAGTGTTGAACGTTTTCACGTGGCCGCACAAACAAATCACGTTCTACAGCAGGTGCGATAAATCTTTGATTCGAAGCACGCGCTACACTTGGCGTAATGAGCATTGATACAGCTCCCATTTTTTCAACTACTTTTAAAAATGATTGCTGTTCTTCTAACGTCATAGGATTGCGCAAGAGTACATCAGGTTTTATAAATAATTTGTTCAGTATCAATCCACGTAATTGCTGCACAAACAACGCCGGGGTTATTGTATCATTCTCTATGTCTGGCGATGTTAATAGAGCTTCAACAAGCGCATTAGATTGTATTTTATCCGTTTCAGTCGGATGAGTGGTAACTTTTCTATGCAATCCCATCATGGTGACCACAAACCACTCCACACTTGATGTTAATTGTGCCTGATTGCGTTCTGAATCAAAGAGACACTGCGCAAATAATGGCACGCAACATGTTACCGCCGCTTTGACTGCTTCGGCAATTTTTTGTTCCTGTTCACCAAAATCATCCACTGCATTAAAATTAAGCGCCTTGATACATTCTATTTCAGCACTCTTTGGATTAAGCAGCTGATCAAGTACTCCTTTGCGTTTATTAATCAAGTCACCAAGTTCTTTGCGTTTGGCAAAATTGAGTGATTGATTGTAACGCAATTGTTCTAATCCGGAAGGTTCAGGCTTGAGGGCACCACGTATGATATCAATATACTCTCGCGCATCAAACCTCGCCAACGATGGGTTCTGGCGTACTAAACGTTCAAGCATCGTTAAAAATATACGATCAGATGCCTCTTTTTGTTCTTTAGACAATGCATCCATCTCTTGTTGCGATAGTGCTGATAAAGGCCCGGTCGGTTTTTTTGGTTTTTCAATCTCTGGTGCTGGTATTCCTTCTGGTCCATCGAGAGGAGGCGGTGGCGGAACGTCTCCATCATCCATTGGCGGAGCCATAGGCACACCTTCGTCTCCCAATGATGGAGCCATTGGTATTCCTTCTTGCTCTACAGGAGGCGCTGCAGGAATTTCTTCTCCTGTTGGCGGTGCTGCAGGAACTTCACCAGACTGTGCCGCCTCTTCTGGTACACGAGGCTGTCGCTCTTGTGCTGGTCCTGTTGCCTGAAATACTCCACGTGAAAATTCTCCTGGTTTTTTAAGTACCCATACCACCTGTTGCGCAACAGGATCCCATGCCCAAAAACCATCACCTTCAGTAAATCCTGAAGGCAAGGCTGGCGCGCGCATTCCCTGAGGCAAATCGGTAATACGAATGCGTAATTCTTCTTGTACTGCTTCTGGAACACCAACCGGTACACCAATCGGTGATAACGGAATAACATCACCCGGTTTGTGTGTATTCGCTAACGCAAGCTCACTTTGCAATTTTTCTACGGTAGTACGTAATTCTTGTATCGTTTGTTGTTCGTTCGTAGATTGTGGTGCAGATGCTCCGGATTTAAAGGTATTGCCAACCATGGTTCCCGCTTGCTGCGCCACCCAAACAACCTGTTGCCCCTTGGCAAGCCATTGCCAGTTACCATCTGCCGCAGAAAAACCTGCTGGAGGAGCCATAGGTGTTGGTACACCGCGTGGTAACGGCTGCAGTTCTTGCTTGGCTCGTTCAAGTTCTTGTCCTTCTAAATTCTTTAATGTGCCCTGTGCATCACGAATAAAAATATCACCTTTGCGCACACCTTTGACCAGCACTCCTGCTTGCTGTTCCAACGCCTGCACATGAAGTCCTAATTGATTGATCAATTGTGTATCATTACTTTTTCCTGCTTTTTCAAGCAAGGTACGCATCTGATTTAAATTTAATTTTTTAAGGAGTTCTTCACTATACGTAATGGAATACGTATGACAAGGCGTTAAAAACCAACCAAGCATCACGAGCACACAACAGCGAATAATACGTTGCATAATCTCCCTTTTTATATTCAAAATGATACACCACCCTCAAGCCAGACACTCCACAAGGATTGTGCGCTATTGCGTTTTTCATTCGTGCCATCAACTTCAACTTTACCACCCAATCCAACAAATGGTTGTGTATGTTCATCGGGGCGCCAACGATGATATGCATTTACAAAGATTGCATTAGAAATAGCTAATGGATGAAGTGCTGATAACGTATCAAGATGACTATCACAAATCAGTTGCGGCAATGATGAACCATTAACGTCTGCAAGGACTGTAATGCCAGTGTCAACAGCTCCTGGTAATGTTGTTTGTGCAAGCACATCAGTACGAAATGTTGCAAGTGCCGCACTATCAGCATTCTCATTGGTGAAATTTTGCGAAGCATTACCACCTTCTTGCGGCTGCGTTATGGTAGATCCATGTTGCGTTGCATTTAACCCAACAAAAAGTTCGTCCACCGCACCAAATCCATAGACTTGAGCATCACCCTTAATCGCAAAATTACCACACGGGAATCGTTGACGACAATGCAGTTTTTCTTGTGTGCGTGCCCATAACGTATACCCCAGTTCTAAGCTACACTGTTCATGATGCACATAGACTAATTTTAAAGAAACATTTGCCTGCACACCAATACTAATTAACGAATTAAGCGTTGTTTCATTAATGGCAGGCATAATTTTGCCGTGATATTGTATGTCTGCATCGATCCCATTAATCATGAGACCTTCTACAATGGGATTACCCATTTCTTCGATCAAAACATAACGGCTTAAAGGACCATTCAATTTAAAATCATATGAACGTTTTTGCCATGATTGGAATAAATGTGAGATAGTTCCTTCACCATATAAATGAAAAACATGTCGGTCCTCGTCATGCTTCCACAAACGAGCATATCCAGAAAAGCCTCCGCCCAATTCCCAATGATTACCGTTACCCACCATCGGTTCAAACAAATAACACGCATGCGAACGGTTACCTGTCGGTGCTACAACCCGCACGTGCGCTGCAAAAAAGTGATCAACTGCATCAACTAAACAGACACCGCCATACAAGGCAATATCAGCGAGTGCTACTTTACGTTGCTCACCGTCAATGCGTCCATATTTAAGTGGTTCATAATCCCCAAAAGGCGCAACGCATCCACTCCACGCCTGCGAAACATTGCACGGCATTTGATCACGCACAATACGATCAGAACCCATATATCCTGCAGGATAGGCAAGCGTTCCAGGGGAACATGCGTTTTGACAGCAACACTCTGATAATCCTAAATCCCACTCAGTCCACACAACGGGCGCATTAATCTGCATGAACCACCGTTTGTCCCACAACCGTGTATAATAGGTATAACGAATATCTGCCATAGCAGTACGCACGGAGGGATCAAATGAAACAACGCTCCTAAAGTCGGTTGGCAATCCAAAATAATCAGCTAAAATTTCATTCGCGCCATCGCGACCAACAACGCGGCTGCCAGAAAAGGTAAGGGTATCGGTTCCAAAGAAATAGTTCGCCTGACGATCCGTTTGAAAAAGCTGCTCATATACACCAGCGACTGAAAAAGTCCCACAGCGACGACAACCATCCTGATCAGAAGGAAGGCATGCATCATGATAATACTCAAGCGCATGTAACATGTCTCTACCACCACCAAAATCTTGCGGACGCGGGTTAAAAAATGAACGACCACAAAAAAAGGACTGTAAAGAACCATGTCCCATTAATAATAGCGTCAAGAGCATCGCGCGTGTACTATACATTACGTTCATCCTTTTTTAAGTAGTATGATGCGGAGTATGGTCACTACCAATAATCCAGGTCACTATAACGTACCGGCATAGGGGATGCAACTATTTGTTGTCAAAAAAACTCAAATCCAGGTAAAAATAGTATTCTTATAGAGTATGGTACCTTTATGAAAAAATAGTAGACGAGCAAAGGAGCTTCACGTGTCCAATAAAATACGCAGAAAAAAAGGATTTTTTTCAATTTCCGCCGTAGCAAAAATGTTCTCCATCCATCAGCAGACCATTCGCATGTATGAGAAAGAGGGCTTGATTCAACCCAAACGCTCTACCGGAAACACCCGTCTTTTTTCAGAAGAGGATATCAATCGCCTTGAAGAGATCATCCACCTTACCCATATCTTGGGCATTAACCTGGCCGGGGTCGAGATGATTCTCAAACTCAAGCGCCAGATCCAGAGCATGCAGAAAGATATGAATAAACTTTTTGAAAAAACGCAAGAAGAGCTGACGAAAGATGCAGAACATAGTAAGCTGATTATTAAATCGAGTGTTGCGCAGCTGGCGAACCTGAAAAAGCAGAAAAGCCAGGAGCAAGGAGCCGAAACAACAACCACGGCACAATCACACCAATCGGCCCCCTCTGAACACGACATTTTGGATGCCGATGCATGGGAAATTGACTATGATAACGAATGAGGTGACCTATGATGCAACAATTTAAAACCGCAATGCTGCTCGCAAGCTTAAGTGCCCTTATGCTCGCTGCCGGTTCATTATTTGGCGGCTATCAAGGACTACAGATAGCACTGATCATGGCTCTTGCCATGAATCTTATTACGTACTTTTTTTCAGCCTCTTTAGTGCTTCGCATGTACCGAGCTCGGCCCCTTGATCGTACCCAGTATGCCCATATTTATAGCATGGTCCAACAATTGGCCCGCACTATGCAATTACCCATGCCAACACTATGGATCATCAAAACACCGATGGCAAACGCATTTGCTACCGGACGCAATCCATCACATGCAGCAGTTGCTATCACCACCGGAATCCTTGAGCTTTTAACTGAACGCGAGTTACGTGGGGTACTTGCTCATGAACTCTCTCATATTAAAAATAGAGACATTTTAGTCAGTACTATAGCAGCAACCATGGCAAGTGCTATCGGGTATATCGCCTATACCTTACGGTATGCCGTATTATTTACTACATCAAAAGATCGAGGACGCGGAAATATCATAGGTATAATCATCATGTCGCTCATCATGCCGATTGCAGCAGCACTCATTCAGTTGGCACTATCACGTTCACGAGAATACCTTGCCGATTCTACTGGAGCAACCTGTTGCCAAGATCCACAGGCACTTGCTGATGCACTGCGCAAGCTCCATGGACATATACCATCTGCACATTTAGATCAAGAAGATATGCGTCATGCAAGTACCGCATCGCTCTTTATTGTGCATCCATTTTGCGGACGTGGGTTATCTGAACTTTTTTCAACCCATCCACCATTGGCAGACCGCGTTGCACGACTTGAAAGAATGCAGGCGACATTTGATAAAAAATAAGCAATACTTGCACAGCCATAATAAAGCACCTTAGGCTTGTAGGGCGTCAATACTACTATAACTTTTTATAATGAAAGGAATTGCCCCATGATAAGCAAACAAAGTTGGGATGAGAACAATATAAGCAAAAATCAGTTCACCGTTTCGTATGAACTTTTAACGTTGCTTCAATGGTTAGCGTCACAAGAAGAAGGTAGTTTAAAAAAAATGATTCAACATGCACTCGGTCATGGACTCAAACATAAATTGCAGCAACCATCGAACTTTAATGAGCACAACTTGGCCGACACTATCCAGTATAGTATTGTCGAATTTTTTGCGCTGCTTGAAGCACTACTTCTTGAATCAATCGATGAACAAACGGTGCAAAATGCCATTGAATACAAACTGATGCCCGCAATTGATCGGATTGATCCCAATGTCTGCGATGATGAAACGATTCGCATAAGCGTTGAAAAAGCCACGGCAAAACTTGGCGATAATCATAATAGTGCTCATGCGCAAGAGCTGTTATTTAAAGAGTTGCTCAAACAATGGCGGCCAACGAAAAAAGCGGTTAAACATTAAAAAGTCTTAATTATGAGAATGGGTCGCCAGGTAATTTTTCAATGAGCGGCCCATCTATATCTGGTGATTCGCTGATGAAACTTGCCGCCTTAATGACAACGGGCGACAACGTAACGATCGATTGTGCTAAATCTACGATAGAGGGACCCAGAATATTCACCGCTTGAATTACATTATAAACATTACTCGTGGTAGCACGTACCGCCGTTACACCCGGAATGTATGAAGCCAAGTAGGATAATTGTGCACCAACGTATCCAAACGCTCCAGAAATTTGTGCCCCGAGTGGAGAAAGATAGGCAAGCAATGCATTACCGCCCCTTTTGAGAGCCGATTGCACCATTTCTGAAGACACACCACGATATCCTAAGTACACGATAGTTGCACCTACCGCAAGCACACCGCCAACCCTTGCTGCTTTTACTAAAACTTCACGCACCATACTTCTTTGCTGCACAGTTCCCTTATTACCTACCAAAATGTCGATCGTCAAAGTTGCTACAATTTCCCCCAAGCGCTTATCTAATTCCTCAAGGGTCAATAATGTTACTTGCGATGAAAAGGGGACGTGCACCGTAAATTGTGTGGCATCGCTGATGTTAAAAGCATGTGATAAAAGTCCTCGATTTAACGCTAAATACATATCGGCTATTTGGCCAAAACGTTCGTCAGTGCTGACCGCAAAAGGAACACCCCGTACCGGATCAAAAATGGTTCTATAGGAAAGACGCATAAGCATAATTGCTTTAGATAATCGAAATTGCAAAGTAGATAACTCATAATTTTTTAAATATGTTCGAGCACGCGCAAGAGTATCATGATCTGGAATACCTGCCTGCAATAATTGCTCAACTAACGATGGTGCAGGAATAACGGCAATCCACTCGCCTAAAAGATCCTCGCGTGATTTTTTTTCCTGCTTTGCACGAAACCATGATAATGAACTCCATGATGTCATAGCTTTTTTGAGTGATTGGTACATAGCTTCATGTGTTGTGGCCTGAGCTGCAGTGCGAATCACCTGAAAAGATTTGCCCGTGGTTACTCCCGCAATAAGGTTTTGGCATACATACTGATCATCATGTATAAGTGCCGTAATAAACATCTGGTCTAATACTGAATTTACTGCAAAAAGGCGTATATTTTCTCCGGCTATCGTTTGCGCTGCTTGTTCTTTTTCTGTATCACTCACGCGTACCGGCGCTTCTTTTTTAATAATTTTTTTTGTACGTGCTTGTTGCACTCTGTTTTCTTTTTTTGCTTTGTTACGTGATAATTGTTTGACTGGCACTTGCCCCTGAGCAGGTGCAAGAACCTCTGCCTCAGGTTGTTGCGGTAATGCTTGTCTGACTGCACTCATCAGCTCTTGGGGCAACACAATCGTATTATTTTTGGGTGCTCCCGTTAATGGATCGATTCCGTACGCATCTACAATCGCTGCATACACATCGCTTTCACCATATTCGCTTATCAACGTTTGTGCCTGTTCAGGCAGAAGTTTGAGCGAAATAATAGCACTCAACTTGTCCACGGAAGATTGAGCTCCACCAAGTGCATGTTGGTAAATCGGCGCCATAAGTGTATAAGCGCGTTCATCATGCTGTTCGTAGATCGCCTGGCGCGCGCAACTAATACGCTGCACAAAACTTTCTACTGAGCTCCCATGCCGGATTACATCGCAACTTACACTCCATTGTGCATATAAAAAACATGTACTGGCAATAGCTGCAAGCAGCCCGACCATCGTTCTTCTATACATATGCCACCTACTATACACGATAGCCCGCACTTTCGTACGGGCTATTATTTTTGTTAATTACTTAACTATTTAATTTCCAAAGTTACCCATTCCTGCTATTGGCTCTGGTGTTTCTCGTGGCATTGGCTTAACTGGCGTCGCTGCCGGTGATGCCACTGGGGCTGCTGCAGGTTGAGCCGCTGGTGCCGCTCCCATCATTCTTGCATATCCACTACTGAAAAAGCCCATCACACCAGTTATAGCAGCTGATTGTAAAACAGCAGTTCCTGCCGATCTCATAAGACCAACTGCAGAACTCGCAAGTGTTTTAACAGGAGCTGGTATATAGCCACTGACAGTGGTAGCAGCCGTCTTAGTCATTGATATACCCTTACCAGCAACATCTGAAAGTACCGCTCCGGCAGCAGACAGGCCACCAACTACCTTGGTCGCTACAGGCGATAGATATTCCTGCGCCCCTGCGCCCAAATATCCTTTATGTCCTAAATAGACAATACCTGCTGCTACTCCAATAACACCACCCACTATCGCTCCATATTTAAGCGCGGCGCGCAGTCTGCTTCTTTCTTCGTGGCTAAAGTTTTTACCGATCAAAACATCTGCAGTCAAGGTTGCTATAATGTCGCCCAAGCGTATATTCAATTCTTGCAAAGTATAACTTTCACCTGGCGCCGTAAGAACTCCTGCTTTTTCAGAGGTACTTTGAACATTAAATTTCGTAGAACCATCAATTCTAAACTTATTCGCAATCAAACCTTGATTCAATGCCAGATAAATATCTGCTATCTGTGCAAAGCGATCATCGGTACTTACCGCAAAAGGAACCCCACGAACAGGATCAAAGATCACTCTATACGCATTGCGCATTAACATAACAGCTTTTGCAAATGCTAGGTCTGGCGTTTCTACACTTGCATCACCGTCATAATAACGTTGTACTAATGCAACAGTTGATTTATCTGGTACTCCTGCATCGAGTAATTTTTTAGTCAATCCCGGAGCAGGAACAGTATCAATCCATTCACCAAAAAGATCTTCTTTTGATTTTTCTGCTGGTCCCATACGCAACAATTTAGTTAATCGCCACGATCCAAGATTACTATCAAGTGAGTTGTACATCGTAATTTCTTTGTTTTGACCCATGTCAGATTTTGCATTGTATGCATTCCTAATAGCATCAAATCCTTTTCCGGTTTTAATAGCTTCAATCAAATTTTGAGCTAAATCCCAATTATCATTAGCCAACGCTTGTCTAAACATCAGGTCTAATACATAATCAATCGCTAAAAGCTCAGCATTTTCCTTTTTAAATTGTGTAGCTGCTTGCTGTCTTTCTCGTGCTGTGACTTCTTCTACTATTGCCATTTCTTCAGGCGTTAAAGGTGGTGCTTGTGGAACTCCTCCTTCTTCAGCTGGCCCTGCTATCGGTCCTCTTGCTGGTCCTGCATTAATTGCATTCGCTACTGCTGTCACAAGCTCTGCAGGTAATACTACTTTGCTTGCTCCTTTGGTTGCTGTTCCCGTTATTGGATTGATGCCAGAAGCATCAGCCATCGCCGCATAAACACTATCCGGGCCATATTGACCAACTAATTGATCTGCTGCTGCTCCAAGTTTGAGCTTAACAATTGCGCGCAATTTCTCTTGAGAATTTACACGCGTATTACTTTTACTGCCTATAGCATCTTTATAGATTGGTGCCATAAGATTAAATGCTCGTGCCTCATCCCCGTCTTCCATGGCTTGACCAGCACAACTGAACCGTTGAGTAAAGCTTTCTACTTTATTAGGATTCAAAATTTTATCACAACTTACACTACGTCCGCGTTGCGCATGCAGTACACCTGCACCCGTTAATGCGAGCATGGTGATTATTAAACTACGTATCTTCATTCTTCCCCCTTTTTAATAGGTACATCATGATACTTTTTGTGTGTCTTTTTTGAAACACTCCATGTGCTTCACCGCGACGCACAACTTTTCTATCTGTCATATTCATGTGTACCATAAAAAAGAAGACAAATGCAAGAGTTTGGCATGGACTGATATGCACACGGTCATACATATGCACACAAAGGCAGCAAACTAAAGGGAAAATCAGGTACAAAAAAGAGGAGTCGAACAAACCTAGAGGGGGATAATATAAAAAAATTTTATGGAGTAAAAAATCCCATAGCCTCAAGCGCTTGGCGTAGTTCAAACAGCGGCAGCCCGGCAATCGTCGTATATGAACCTTGCACATCACGCAAAAAAAGACCGCCGTGATCTTCTATGGCAATTGCTCCAGAACATTGCAGCCCGCGCGAATGGGTCAGATACCACTCGAGCCATGGTTCCGGCACGTGGAAGTGATAGTGCGCTTGAACCGCCTGCTCTGTACGATCGACCGTATGCCAATTACCTTGGGTATACCGTTTTTTTTCTAAACAAAAGGCTGTACTGGTAATCATACCGTTGCGTGCCGCACGGATCATCGTCCGCGCATCATCGTGCGATGTCGGTTTGCCGGTGATAGTCCCTTGAGCATCTTGCGATAAGGTGTCGGCAGTCAATACATAAATTTCTTGAGATTCGTGACCACTCGGCAGCTGCACATGGATCATTTTATAGGCGGCAATGGCAGTGACCAACTGCGCCAATGGCAGCGTCCAATCACATTTTTTTTCATCAACATCAAGCGGTAAACAGATAAAAGGAATATCGGCCGCGGTTAACAATGACTTGCGCGATGCAGAAGTCGATCCAAGATACAAGCTTTTCATAGATATACAACCACACTGAAAATGCACCCTTGGTGCCACAGAATGGTCACCTCAGGTGCATCAAAACACTAAATTAACTGGCTGGGGCGGAAGGATTCGAACCTCCGAATGCCAGGACCAAAACCTGGTGCCTTACCACTTGGCTACGCCCCAATTCTTAATACAAAATGGACTACTTAACTGATGATATCAAAATTCAATGTCCGCCATAACATCCGCACCAGACTCACGCGCCTTTTGATACTCAGCTATAACAGCATCCTCAATTTTTTTACGTGTATCTGAATTGAGTGGATGAACAACATCTCTGAATGTCCCATCGCGTCTACGGCGTGAAGGCATGGATACAAAGAGCCCTTTATCACCCTCAATCACTTTGAGATCACGGACAATAAAATCATTATCAAAGACAATAGTAGCATACGCTTTCAGTCTACCATCTTCCTTAGTTAAGTATACCTTCACTTCCGTTATTTTCATGTCAATCCTTGCAGATATGCTTATCACTATCTCTTATTCTTTTTACCTCATCATCAGATGCAGGTCAAGTGTATATGATAAGCTCTTTTTGTCAAATTATAGCGTAATTAATTATATGTTTATTCGTAATGCACGTAAACGAGCAGAACGGCACGAAGCATTTGCTTCAATCTCTGATGCCGTTGCCACTACAATTTTTGGTGTTAAAATTTCTCCTATACCAGCTCCTTCTTGTTCTTTAAAAAATTGCTTTACTAAACGATCCTCTCCTTCATGAAAACTGATACACACTAAACGTCCGCCCGGATGTAATAATGGTATAATACCATGCAAAAAAGAAGTAATATTATCAAGCTCATGATTTACATAAATACGTAAGGCTTGAAACACTTTGGTAGCCGGATGAATCTTTTTGCTTTTGGTAAAAGGAATCACACGTTCTATGAGCTGTGCTAGTTGCTTGGTCGTGGTGAACGGCTGTTTTCCCCGTTCTGCAACAATTGCCCGCGCAATTGCCCGTCCATGCGATTCGCCCCCATAGTTCCAAAAAATTTCTTGTAATTTCTCTTGTGACGCCTCTTTAAGCACCTGAGCAGCGGTCACGGCATGGTGTGCGCGTGACATACGCATATCAAGTGGCGTATCGCGATGTACAGAAAAACCAGCTCGATCAGTAATCTGAACTTGTGAGGTTCCAAAATCCGCCAGAGCGCCATCAACTTTTTTGATGCCCTCTTTTTTGAGCAAACGATAAATGTGCGCGAAATTACCCCACACTAATGTCAGACGGTCGCCAAATTCTTCCTTCATCGCCCCGCCATGCAGCGCGAGCGTTTGCTCGTCCCAATCAAATGCAATGACATTGCATGTTGGTTCACGTTCTAAAATTGCACGCGCATGACCTCCAACGCCAAATGTAGCATCAACATAATACGCATTGGGACGCGGATCGAGATACTGTATAACCTCATTGACTAAAACTGATGTGTGTGCGGGTTTACTCATCTCTATCCACTTATGCATAGTAACGCTTTATTATGTTGTTTCTTGAACCAAATTCGTGAGATCCATACCTTGTGAACCTTTTACTAAAACAAAAAGCTCTTGCTCTTGATCCGTTAACTCGCGCAAACGTGCTACTGCTTCTTTCCATGAAGGTACCATTTCAACGTGCACCGATATTGGTACGGTCTTTTTTGTCCATTGTATCAAATCACCTACCAAAATCAGATGTTGTACTGATGGCATTTGGCGAAATAATCGTCCTACTTGCCGATGCCAAAATGGCGCATGCTCACCAAGTTCAAGCATATCACCAATCACTGCAATCTTTTTTGCTTTTGTATTAATTTTATGAAAAGCCAAGAGTGACGCTTTCATACTTTCAGGATTAGCATTGTAACAATCATTAATCAATGTGCCATACCCAATTTTCAGTGGTTTATGTTCAAAACGACCTTCAACAACACACTGTTGCTGAATCGCCTCTACTATCACCTGGTCTTGAATTTGCAAAACATATGCCATCGCTGCTGCCGCCAATACATTATACACCATACCCATATGTGCATTATGGAGTGTAACTGAATATTTCTTTTTATACAATTTCATAATGAATTGAATTGAAAAGCCATTCATCTGTATTTTACGTGCTTGCACTTGGCTGCTCATTTTAGTACCAAATTTCACCATTGGATGCGCATAGCCAACATCGGCCAACAAAGGTTGATCCCCATGAATAACACCGATATTACTTTCAGTAAAATAAGCAAAAATTGCGCGTTTTTCAGCAGCAATTTCAGTCAACATCCCGAGTCCTGCCATATGCGCATGACCAATACCCGTAATAATAGCATTGGTTGGACGCAGCAAATCGGCAATCTCTTTCATTTCACCACGTTTGTTGATACCTACTTCAAAAATCGCCACTTCATGTTCCGGGCGCATACGCATAATACTCAATGCAACACCAAGCTTAGTATTGTAATTTCCATGAGAGACAAGATGCGGTTTTTGAGCATGGGTCAAAATGGTTGAAAGCAATTGCTTAGTCGATGTTTTACCCACCGATCCAGTGACCGCAATAACGGGATACGTACACTGAGCACGCCATGCCCGTGCACATGCTATTAAGGCATCAAAAGTACTCGGAACAAGCATCACTAATGTGTTAGCATACAGTGCTGGATCCAACGCCTGTATTAACGCACGTTGCGATGCATTAATCATCACTCCTGCTGCCCCGCGTGCAAAAGCATCGCCAATAAATGCATGTCCATCAACAACTGCTCCCGGCAACGCTACAAATATATCGCCCGGTTGCAGTGTACGAGTATCAATAGAAAACCGTACATCTGCAGGAAATGTTTTTGCAAGATAGTTCGCTTCTGGTAATACTGTTCGTACAAAATTTTCATCAAAACGCATTAAAAATCCTCAACCTTTACTGAGGTTGCCGATCAATCTCAATAACACGTACTGATCGCACAATTACCTCATAATAATCAATCTTATGAACGAGCAAACAATGACTATTTTTTTGAAATTTGTCAAGAAAATGAAAAAACAAAGAACAAAAAGGAACGCTTTCGAAACGATCATTTCAATATAGATTCAGGACATCCAATGCATTATGCTATGCTCTGAAATTATGATATGTATGCATAATAAAGTATCGAATCTAGATCTTTAATATAGCCATAAACACGATCATTGCTAAAGACTACGCGCCTCGTGGCACCTTCTTCAGGAAAGAACGCAGTCTCCACATACTGAGGGTCAATCTCGAGTACAGCGCGTGCAGCAACCGATATAGGAATCAGAACCCGTCCCTGGGCGGCAGGAAGCCAAACCATTGTTATCCTACTCATCCGAGAGGGTAATAAACTGTTCAACTGACCAAGTGTGTTTTGAATAGACTCTTTATTGCCAGATGTATATATACTCACAAGATGTTTTATCAGTGCATCTTTAACAGTATTTATTGATGTATCTGAAGGGAAGCCTACATTTAATTTGTCAGCAATGATTGTCAAATCAAAATCAACTGGTCTATCTGGGAAAGAGCGATGAGTCGTTGTAACTATTTTGTCTAAAATTTCAGTAAATGCCGCTTGAGGACCATTCCGTATCGCTGGAATTATATCTTCAATGTCAGCTCGTATTCGAGCTTTTTGTCTTGCTCTTTCTTCTAGCAACTCTCTATCTCGGGCCATAACTCCAGCAAGGAAGGCAACACCAAGCCCTACTAACACAGGACCGGAGAATAAAAACTCTTTAAATTCTCTACCGAGCTGATACAACTGTTCTTTCCAGTTCATTGTGGGCATTTGTGTCATGGGGATCGTAATACTATGGATCAACAGTACATTGATCAAAAAAAGTTTATAGCATGTACGCATAAGTCCACTCCTGTTTACTTCAGTACACCATAATGGCGCTGTAAAAAGCAATAGATTAACGTATTACACGCCGGGTTTTGCTGCCATCAATTGCCATAATTTTGCCCTGCTCTTCAAGCAGATCGATAATACGGGCTGAACGGTTGTACCCTATTCTGAACCTGCGCTGCAGAAGTGATATTGAAACTTCATCCACTTCTTGTAAATAGGCAAGTACCTGACTAAAGAGTTGCTGATCAGCCCCATACATGTCAGTGGCATTCATGTTACTCATAACGGGCAATATAATATATTCAACCTGCCGTTCTGCCTTAATATGCTCTACCAAATCGTGAATCTCTTGGTCACTTACATACGCTCCATGTACACGTTTTAAACACGCATTATGTGCATCAAGAAATAACATATCACCACGCCCTAACAATTTGTCTGCGCCAGCACAATCTAAAATCACGCGTGAATCAATTTTTGCAGTAACACGAAAGGCTATGCGGCTTGGGAAGTTAACTTTAATTAATCCGGTAATAACATCGACCGAGGGGCGTTGCGTTGCAACAATAAGGTGAATTCCTGCAGCACGGGCCATTTGCGCAATGCGCGCAATGAGTGTTTCAACATCTCTGCCAACCGTCATCATAAGATCTGCAAGTTCATCGATAATAATCACCATGCGTGGCAATCGATCATTCTGTTCTACACGTTGATTGTAATCATTACTCGTGCGTACTCCTTCACGTGCAATCAAGAGATAACGCCGTTCCATTTCTTGCACCACCCACGTCAATACTTCGGGAACTTTCATAGGATCAGTTACGATAGGAAACAACAAATGTGCAATATCCGCATAGACTGCCAATTCCAAGCGTTTTGGATCGATCAAAATCAATCGTAACTCATCAGGCGTACATTTGCATAATAAACTTACCAGCAAAGTATTTAATGCCACTGATTTACCCGATCCGGTAGAACCAGCAATCAACAAATGCGGCATTGTGGCAATATCAACAATAACTGTATCACCCATGCTATCTTGGCCCAAAATCGCCGGTAGCGCACCCGAAAAATTAATAAATTCTTGCGTAGTGAGTATTGTGTTTGCATACACCGTAGCACGTTGCACATTCGCAACTTCAAATCCTACCACCGAGCGCCCCGGAATAGGCGCTATCACGCGAATACTCAATGCTTGTAATGCTAATGCCAAATCATCTTCCAGCGCTAAAATTTTGCTAATTTTAGCATCAATATCCGGTTGATATTCATATAACGTAACCACCGGTCCTTGCCGCATCGCCACAACACGGCCATTGATACCAAAGTGCTCAAGCTTTTCTTCTAAAAGGCGTGCGCGAGCCGCCAATTCATTATGGACATTAGGTTGTTTTGATCCACGTTCATTCGCTTCTGCAAAAAGTGATGCGCTCGGTAGCCGATATGAAGATGTGACAACCTCATCCACATCACGCATCAATACGTCACTCGTTGGAGTATCACTCAGTTGCACCGCACCGTGTTCTTGCACGCTGACCAGATCGTTATAATCAACTAACAATGGAGCATCATGTGATGTATCAAGCACAATAGTATCAATTGCGCTAAAAAATTGTTCGACCATATAACCACCGCGCCATGTTAATCTATAAATACGATGTACAACATATGAACAGAGTGCACCAAGCCAAGGCATGAAGGACCAGCAATACATGAATAAACGTATCAGCGCCAGTATCGGTGGTTGCACCGCAAGCATTGCACAAACAAGCATCAATACCGCCACACTCGACATGAGGTGCGTATCATCGATCAACCGCGCCATCATACTTTTTAACATAAAGCCAATCAGGCCACCCGCTTGATGATGAGGCACATCATGCATGCACCAGTAAACCGCACCCAATAGTGGCACACAGAGCAATGCAATGATACGGTCGATAACATACCAACGTATACGGCACAAAGCTACAAGGTACCATGCATAGAGCAGTGCGATAATAAGAATCCACGCGGCATTACCAAAAAGATACATCACTAAAGCAGCACACTGTGCACCAAAGATCCCCAGCACATTATGCGTTGACGACCCTAACGAGGTATAATAGAACCATGATGGATCGTCGGCATGGTGTGAACATAATGCTACCGCAATCACGCCTATACCGAAGAGCACGAGTACCATGATTACATTACGTGTGTATGATGACATTGTATTTTTATACATAACTCTCTTACCATTTTTATTGTGTGTCTTCATGATAAAATATCACGCAAGGGAGAATCAACAATTGTTAATCGTGGGTAACACTTTATACCAAAAATGTAATGCGCTGCATGCATTTTTTTGTTTTTTAGAAAAAAATCAGCACGTTAAATGGCACACCAAAATGCTGTCTGGTAGATCATGCGCACTCAAATACGCGTGATAACGCATGGTGTAAAAGCTTTTTTAGTTTTAGCGTAGCATCATAGTATCGACCCATAACGCCCGCGTGCACATTTTTCTTTACAACATTTTTTTTTGCATACTATACTGGGTGCTGCATTGGAGTGCTACGCATCATGCAAATTTTTGAAAAATAGTACCTAATGCTGCTTATTGAAAAGCACGCATAATGTAACCGCGTAAAAGATGGATACAGACGGACGGGTGGTATGTCAAAAAAGCATACGTGTACTCTAGTACACCTAAAAAAAGGAAAGGAGAGGCCTATCGATTAATCAAACACTTTTTTCCACATATGTGCACATACTGAATGCGTCTATACGCATGCATGTGCATTTTCACAATAAGAGATAGTAAACAAGGAGTTTATTCATGAATAGAATGCAAAAAAAAATTTTTGCTTTCGCCACAATGCTCGGAAGCGCAGTTTATATTGGAGCTGACGGTGGCTGTGGCGCAACACCATATTTTAGTTTTAGGTCAACGGGTGAAAACCTTGCACGTGAACAAGTAGGTTGGGAAGAACAGATCCATCTTTTTGATATGGAAGCGATCTATGGATCGTTTTACATAGCTCCATATTACCAACAGACGTTCAATAATGGACGCATCGCTCGTTGCTTATTTGGAGAAGATGTTACCTGTGGATCAAACAATTGCGGAGGAGTTGTTAATATTTCAGGTAGCTGCGTAGCAGATCGTGGAGCTAACGATTGGCTTGCGGATTACTTCGGATTGCCTACTGATTTCCAAAGTACGGTAAGCTTCCGTCCACGTATTCGTAACTTTGTATTAGACCTTGGTTTTTTCCTCGGTTTTGACGAAGTGGCACGCGGACTGTGGTTGCGTGTACACATGCCAATCAACTGGGCAAGTTGGAGCCTCAACTTTAGTGAAAATGTAATAGCAGCAGGTGTCAATGATTATAACGAAGGTTATTTTTCTGACACTGCAATTGCACGCAGCAGTTTGCTGAACAGTGCAACTGAATACTTTGCTGGCGGATTAACACCGATCTTAGCAAAGTGTGATGGCAGCGCAATTACATTTAACTCTCTATGCTGCACCCGATGGGCACAAGATTCATGTGCAAACACATGTTCAAGTGGCAACGGAGAGTCGCTCACCAAAACACGTCCTGCTGATATAGAAGTTATCCTTGGTTGGGATGCTTTTGCTGATGAAGACTATCACTTTGGTTTTGGTATCCGTTTCACGGCACCGACAGGCAACAAACCTAAAGGTGATTACTTATTCGAGCCAGTTGTAGGTCTTGGCGGTAACTGGACACTTGGTGGTACCATTACAGCACATGCTATGTTATGGCGTAGTGAAGATGAAGAAAGCAGCTTTGGTTTCTACTTAGATGCTAATATCTCTCACTTGTTCAAAACATGCCAAAGCCGTTGCTTTGATTTGAAATGCAGGCCAAATAGCCGCTATGCACTCGCTATGAGACTTGGCGATAATACGCAAAGTCTCTGCGGCACCGCAGCAGCTCCATTCCTGTTGGCAAACTCAACAGCATCAGATTTCCAATTTGCTGACGAATTTGCATCAGTTTCTAATTTGACCCGTTCAAATGTTAATGTGAGCGCTTCCGTACAAGGTGACGTTGCATTTAAGTTCTGCTATGCACGTCGTGGTTTTTCATGGGATCTTGGTTATGAGTTCTACGGACGCAGCTGTGAAGACATCTGCCGTACCTCAGGATGCAATGACGTTGATTTAAGCGAATGGGCTCTCAAAGGCGACGCACAAGTCTATGGTTTTGACCAAACCACACCTCCACCATCAGCATGTCCTACTATTGCACTCGCAGGTAGTGATAGCCTTGCAACCATTCATGGTGGTAGCAACAGAACAACTGGCGCAACACCATGTGCAGCTGCTAATTTGCTAAATCCACGCGTTGATAATGTACAACTCGCTTGGATTTGTCCTGCAGGAACCGCAATATTCGGAACCGCAGCAGGCGGAGCACAAACGCGCACGTCGATCCAACCAATCACTTTATCAGCAGATTTGATCGATTTACGCGGTACCAAAATCATTTCTAACAAGATCTACACGAACATCAGCTATGCATGGCTTGATAGAGATGACTGGACACCATTCTTGGGTCTAGGTGCTGAAATAGAGTTCCGTGGTGGATGTTGCGATGATGGATGCAGCAATGCTTGTTCAGATACGTGCAACCCATGTGCTGTAACCGCACAATCATCAGCATGCAACCCATGCGGTGATTCATGTGGCAACTCGTGCGGTAGCTCAAACAACTCATGTTCAAGCTGTGGCACGAACTCATGGGGTATTTGGCTTAAAGGCGGAGTCTCCTTTAACTAATTGCAGTCTATAATCATAGATCTGTGAGTAAAGCAATAATTAGTACTAAGAAGCCCGGAAGCAATTCCGGGCTTCTTTATTTACAAACAAAATCCTTCAAAAGCCCGGATGCTTTTTCGGGCTTCTTTATTTACAAAAAAAACTCAATATCTCGCGGACGCCCGAGTGCCTTTTCGGGCTTCTTTGTTTGTAAGCGTCTTTCTGTAATATTTCTATATGAAACAATAAAAAATACCATGGGCGCTTGCATTTGCAGAAAAAAACTATAATTTAAGACTATACGAGTGTTTTTGGTTGCTTAATAGGATTATTATATGAAAAAACAGATTCAATTATTAATCATGCTTGGGCTTTCGAATGCTTTGGCCATAGCGAAAATAGATATAGTGGGGAGCAAAAAACCCAATATTATATGGACAGAAGCAGAATTAAAACAAAAACAACAGCGCGCAAGAAACCATTTTCTTGAAAGAGCTGCCGTACATTTAGCTGCCGTACATTTAGGTGTCGCAGTAGGATTTTTAGCCCGCGCTACAGAAATCACGGCCGAAATCAATCGCGAATTTTTTGAAAAACATACGGCAGCATTAAATCAAGATTTCGGAAATTTAAACGCTTAACACTATATTTTTAGGAAACCTTATGAAAAAACAGATTCAATTATTAATCATGCTTGGGCTTTCGAGTGCTTTGGCCATAGCGAAAATAGATATAGTGGGGAGCAAAAAACCCAATATTATATGGACAGAAGCAGAATTAAAACAAAAACAACAGCGCGCAAGAAACCATTTTCTTCAACACGCAGCAGTACATTTAGGTTTAGCAGTAGGATTTTTAGCCCGTGCTACAGAAATCACGGCCGAAATCAATCGCGAATTTTTTGAAAAACATATGGCGGCATTTCACCACGAGTTTGAAAATTTAAACGCTTAACACTATATTTTAGGAAACATAATGAAAAAACAGATTCAATTATTAGCTATGCTGAGCCTATCAAGTACTGCAGCATTAACCAGATGCGACATGATACCATACATGATCGATCAGTATTTTAAACGCCATCCGAATCTTAAACAACATCTTATGGCTACCAATAAGGCATTAGTAACAGAATTGTGTCCGGTATCGGGTATCGACCTTAATAGAGATAATGAACAATTACCATTAACACCTTGCCACAGCTTGTTCCAACAACACCTCAAGCAAGATCAAGATCTTATACTTTTTTTAGGAACACCCAATAGGTACCAGAACACACCCTTTGAAGAAGCGGAATACCATGACAGTACAAAGCATTATGATCATGGTGCAACAACAGCCAGTCAAAAAAGTATCTTAGATATATACCTTACACTTAATGCACGAGATCGCAAAGAAATGCGTGAGCTTGTTACGTACTATACCCCAACCCCCTATGAACAATTTCAGCATACCGAATCATGCCCATGCGCACAATTAGAAAAATGCATAACCAAAATTGGCAATACCGCAAAAATAATTGGAGACAGTATAGTAAGCCGCGAAAAGAAAAAAAGAACGAAACAGTTGAAGCGAGTAAATCGTTTTGCTGAAGATCATCAAGAATGGCTCGAAACACACGTGAAAGCATTAAATCAAGATTTCGGAAATTTAAACGCTTAACACTATATTTTAGGAAACATAATGAAAAACCAGATTCAATTATTAGCTATTTTGTGTGTAGCAAGTAATTTGACTGCTTTAGACAAAGAAGAACGTAAGAGTTCATCCCAAACAGTACTGCATCAAATGGTCAATGAATTCCAAGATGATAGTGCACAGATAGCGGCCATCATACAACGGCTTAATAAAAACGATATACAACAACTTCTTACAACAAAAAATTCATCTGGTAGAACACCACTGCAAGAAGCTGAACATTGCAGAATACACCGTAATCCCAGCTTCGTAAAATCACTGGGGCACCATACTCTAGAAGAACTAGAAGATCAATTTCGCCAACAAGATAGGCAAAAAATGCATGCCCTGATTAAACAGATTTTCAACAATGAATCAGAAGATCCTTGCAGGACTTCATCCTTAGGTCAGTACATAACCAAGGTTGGCAATACCGCCAAAACCGTTGCATGCAATATAGTAAACGGCGGCAAAAAAGAAATGACGGAAAAACTTAAGGAAGCAGAACGTTTTGCCGAACTGCATCACACGAAAATTGAACATCATATTGAGAAACTGAATCAAGATTTCGGAAATTTAAACGCTTAATATCATATTTTTAGGAAACATTATGAAAAAGCAAATACGATTATCAGTCATACTCTGTTTAGCAAGTAGCTTGGCCATTATGGTCGCGTTAGATGAGCGTGAATGTGCAGAAAAAAAGACTGCATTTGATGAGATGAAAGAAGCAGCATGGGAAAGCCGCAGAACACGATACGTCACCTCAAAACAAGTCACAGAACTCACACGATCTCATAAAAAAGTTGAGTACACTGTAGCACAACTCGAAAAAAAATCCACACAAAAGATCGCAGAACTCAAACATACTGTAACATGCCTTGAAAAATCCATACAGGAAATCAACTCCTACAAGATATTCAAAATCAGTCGGGCAACAAGAATATTTGCTTCTCACCTTGATCAGGTAGGGCGCTCTATCATCCTTATCCCACCTCTTGTTATAATGTTGCTTGCAGGAGAGGTTTTAGAAAAAACCGTTGGAGAGCCATATTGCAAGAAGCACGAACAATCTTTGAGACAATACGATGCACGACTCAGCCAAGATTTTGAAGGTCTTAACGCGTAACTTCAATAGTAAGGAGTCTCCATTCATGCAACAAAAAATTTCACTATTAACTGCAATTACGATGCTAACAATGCTCAGCGTTGTAATGCGAACAGATGACAAGAAACTATTGACCCCAGGTGAAATTGCCACCGTGCGTAAATTAATAAAAAAAACAGAACGACATAATGCTCAAAAAGAACGTGAACAGTTAAAACAATTGGACCGCATTTCAGAGCTCGAGCACGCTAACGAAAAACTTACCACAACGGTAGCGCGACTTGAAAAATCCATGCGGGAAGTAAAATCCAATAACCTATTGAAAATCAGCCAAGCGGCCAGCAAATTTGCTTCTGACATAAAAAATGAAGGCCACACAATTCTTGCTATGGCACAGACAACAACAATAGTCCTCACGTACTTGGGAAATCAATACGTAGAAAAACAGTACGGAAAATTTCTCACTCGATGCAACGCCGCACTTGGGCACACATTTGAAAATTTAAACACATAACTTCACAAAATTCTAAACAACTCTTGCTTCCCTTCCTACTCTTTATAGTAAAGTAGATAGGCATAGGGGGGAGCGCAATGAAGTTAGTCCGTGCATTATTCTGTAGCCTGGTTGCATTAATCTATTCATCACAGCACTTACACGCGGATGATAGTCGTATCTTAACGGGATCGGCATTTTTTAGTCCACGTTCAGAAAATAGTAATACCGCCAAAAGTATCATTCAATGGAAACGCTATATTATTCCCCCGGGCGATGATCGATGGCATCCTACATTATCATTCATGCCTGAATATACCCGATCATTTCGTCCCGATCGTTTGGCAGAATATTTTTTTGGGACGTCCACCTTTGGTGTGAGCGGAAGTCAATCACCCTTTCGCGGTGACCAAGATTTTTTAGCCGATTATTTTGGTCTATCCCCTGCCTTTTCTAGCCAAATATGTCTCAAACCATTTACTCAATCGGCCATCATCCAAACTGATTTTTATGTAGCGCGTGGTGCATGGTACGGAGCCGTACATGTGCCCATCGTTTGGAAAGAAACTGACATGGGTATGCACGAAATCGTCTTTGTCGATGGACATGACGTACCCTTTCCTGCTGATTACATGACTTCAGATCCACTGACAGCGCCGTTTATTAGTTTTACCGAGGCCATACAAGGGTTTGCAGGATTTGGCGATGTAGAGCGCCTACGTTTTGGAAAAATAGCATGTGGAAAATTACACAAATTTGATGTAGCGGATGTAAATGTAATGGTCGGATGGAATTGTATCAATTATCCTGACGCACATTTTGGTATTACTGCGCATATGGTTATACCAACGGGCAATAGATCATCAAGCGAATTTTTATTTGAACCAATCGTTGGTAACGGACATCATTGGGAATTTGGACTCGGATTTACCGGGCACAAACTCATATGGCAAAAAGGGATCGAACAAGAGATGAATGTTGTGGTAGAAACAGTATTTACGCATTTATTTGCATCACAACAACGACGATCGTTCGATTTTAAATGCAAATTTGGTAGCCGCTATATTTTGGCAAAACAGTTCGATCAAGCAGGTCAATATACACGCCATTCATTACCTGCAATCAATGTCACTACGAGCTGTTGCGATATCAGCGCAGATTTGCAAATGGATCTTTCAGTTATGATTGCATATCGGCACACCAATCTTGAACTTAACGTTGGCTACAATGGTTGGTTCCGCACGCACGAAAAATCATGTAACTGCACAGCGATTCCATCAAATACTTACGCACTTAAAGGAATACAAAATGTGACTGAGGCAGGACTACCGAGCATTGCAACACAAAGTACTGCAACGTTACACGGCAATGATTTTGCCGATCAAGCACTGGTCGCCGATCCAAATCCGCCAGTATTTTTTTCAAATAATGACATCGATCGCCTTTCAGCTGGATCACCACTTTCGTATACGAGCAAAGGATTTTGGCATATGAATTATATGATGACCAACAGCAACCTGCATTTTGTGACACCGTATGTTGGGCTTGGCGGCGAAGTCGAATTCGAAGGTTTTCGACCAAAAAATGTTGCGCCGAATAAAGACTCTCTGGCACAATGGGGCATTTGGGGATTGTTAGGGTTTACGTATTAAGTGCTTATGATCTAGAAGTAACACCGGCAACCTGCGATTGTTGCTTCTTTCGCTTACCATGATTCATCTGTTTTTTACTGTACCACCAATTGGTTATACGCTTATCAATCCAAGGGAATACTTTACTCATTATAATATAGTTGCCACTGATCATAGCTGCTACACTTAACAGATTCTTGCATTCACGAATAAGCATACTGCGGTCGTCTTCATAGGGTGGGGTTAATCGTGCATCTACGGATTGCAGTTTTGCTTCAATGCGTAGCAAGCGCTTCTGTATGCAATCAAGTTTTTCAGCATCAGTCCGTGGTGTTGCTTGAAGTGGAGAGCCAGGCTGCTCTTCCGATACAATTTGAAACATCCCATATGATACCGCTGATCCCATTAACATCATACATCCAAACAATGTATACAAAAATTTCATAAAAAAATATCTCAAGAAAACAGGATCAAGAACAATTAATCGACTTAGAATAATGTTATAAAGTAAAAAAAGAGACATACATAAGATCAAAGTATACTACTTACTGCGTCGCGTATGTACATATTCAACAATATCATGCAACGAGCGCATATGCTCCGCATCTTCATCATTGATTTCCATGCCGAACTGCTCTTCTATGTGCATAATAATTTGCACAATATCGAGTGAATCAGCGCCAAGAGAATCTAATGTAGCAACGTCAGTTACCATCCCTTTATCAATTTTGAGCTCATGCGCAATAACGTCTATCACTTTAGATCGTGTATCTGATTTATCAAAAGATGCCATGCAAACCTCTATGCATTGATAGACATATTAACAACGCTTTTGAGTTTATCAATATCTGCGGGCTTTACAAGGGAAAAACATTGTTTATCAGGATATTTCTGTTGTACATACGCAAGTAAATGATCTCCTGGACCAATCTGCACAACGCACGGATATGGTTCAAGTTTCTTGATAACCGCGTCCCATGCAATCGGCATATCAATCATGCGCAACGTATGATCTTTTAATAATTCACCTTCACTGACTAACGTCCCTTGTGTGTTGACAATTACGGGAGCAGTAGTCGATTTAAAATCAACTTTTTGTGAATAGACGCGCACACTCGCTTCTACACCTTCCATCAGCTCTGAATGCAATCCAAGTTCAATATCTGCATCAGTTATTTTTGCGCGACTATGTGCAAGCAGTTTGCGCACATGGTCAACAGCTTGCACCTGTCCAGCAACCACGTAGCCATCATACGAATCAGCAATTGTAATACGCGCAATAATCGAATCTCCCGCACTTGCAGTACGGCATGCATCAGTCACGACTTTATGTGACACATCACGAACACGCATTGCAGTTACAGAAACTGATTGCACCAATTCTTGAAAAAATGCCGCATATTTGGATAATAAATATAAACCATCAGGAAGGTTAATCCCGCCCACCGCATGCAACGCCGTCAATTGTCCGGTATCATATCCTGCAACAACGGTCGGATGAATACCTTCGAGTTTAAGGATTTCTGCTATGCACGCGCCCAGCAAAAAGATCGCTGGATAGGCATGCTCCATACGTCCTAACTCAATATCCGATGCCGCAAAACATAATTTAACAAAATTAATATTGAGACAGCTTGCAGCTTGTTCAAAATATTCTTGCATAATGCGTGATTGATCGTAAAATTCTTTGCCCATGCCAACATATTGACTGCCATAGCCAGGAAACAGCAACGCTATATCCATACTCTCCCCCATTATGTTTATTGTCTTGAACGATACTTGTACTACAGGGAAAGTTACCCCACTAGTTTCTGTATTCGTTCAATTGTTTTGGATTGACCCAAAACTGACATTAATTCAAACACGCCTGGACTCATGGTTTTTCCCACAAGTGCCAATCGAATTGGTTGCGCCAACTGTACCAATTTAATGTTATATTGATGGCATAGATCTTTGACTGCAACCGTCACCAGATCTACTGAAAAGTTGGAGAGCTTTGCAAGACTATGGCATAAAAGAATAAGAAGCTCGTTGGTGGATGGTGTTAACCATGCCGCCTTATCTTCTGGTGTAACAGTAGACGGACCGGAATATAATAACGCAAGTTCGTGAGCAAGTTCATGCAACGTTGTCACACGTTCTTTGTACAGGGCAATTAACTGCACGATCTGCTCTTGCGGCCAAGGAGCGCACATTTCACGCATCTGGTTTTCATCAAGATATGCAAGGATTTGTTGTGCCGACATTGCCCGCATATGTACACCATTGGTCCATGATAATTTTGCAGGATCAAAAACAGCACTTTTTTTATTAATATGTTCAACCGAAAAAAATTTAATTAATTCATCGCGCGAAAATATCTCTTGATCACCATGCGCCCACCCAAGACGTGCAAGATAATTTAACAATGCATCGGGTAAATAGCCCGCTTGGCGGTATTCAATAACTGAAGTTGCACCATCCCGCTTACTCAATCGTTGACCAGTAGGCCCCAAGATCATGGATAAATGACCAAAAAGCGGCAGCTTAAAATTACACGCTTGATATAATAAAATCTGTTTCGGCGTATTGGGGATATGATCCTCGCCCCGTACAACATGCGTAATGCACATATCCGCATCATCAACCACCACCGCAAAATTATACGTTGGCATGCCATCTGAGCGTATCAAAACAAAGTCATCCAGTTGATCCACTTGAATAGTCACCGTTCCACGAATCAAATCATCAAACTCTACACATGCACAATCAGTCGGTAAAGCAAAACGAATCACATGAGGATTGGCTTGGTCTCCAGCACGATCACGACAATAGCCATCATATTTGCCATATTCAAGCATCGCGCCAAAACGTTCATGGTAACGCTCAGCAACCATTTCAGGCGTGCAGTAACAACGATATGCTTTTCCTTCGTGCACAAGGCGCTGTGCCACCGCGCGATGACGCTCAATATTGCGTGATTGAATCACAACCGGCCCGTCGGGCATAAGATTACACCATGAAAAGCTCTCCATGATCGACGTCAGGTACTCCTGTTTGGAACGCTCAACATCCGTATCTTCAATACGCAAAAGATAGACCCCGCCATAATGGCGTGCTAATAACCAGTTAAATAATGCCGTGCGTAAACCACCAATGTGCAAATGTCCTGTCGGCGACGGAGCAAAGCGAACGCGAACCGGGCTGGTAATCATTATGAAGCGCTCTCCTGATCATTAACCAATGCACCTGCAAATAACGCCTGCTCTTGCTCAAATTGTGGAAAGCCACTATCGATCAATTGTTGATATCTATCCTCAATAAGCTGTGCCCATGGGGATGGCGAATCACTATGGCTAGAAAAATCCATTAATTGTTGCCATGCCTGCGTTGCATTATTTAAATCATTATCTACCCAGTAGCTCAACCCCAAATAATACAAAGCCTGGTCCCGTTGTGTATTACCAGTATCTTCTGCCAATCGCTGTAATTGATCAATCATACCTTGTTTATTACCATTGACAGCACCTTCCATAAGCGCCATTTTGACACTATACAGACCATACAAAGGTGATTTTTTCGGCATACGATCACAGGCAGCTTGGAACAGTTGCAAAGCTTCCTGCATGTTGCCATCTTTCACGCATGCATCCGCAGCGTACGCTAAAAAATAAGGTGCCAAATTGGAATTTTTATGCTGCTCATAACCAGATTTCCACATATCTACCATCATTGCCCATGTAACGGCACCATCTCCTGATTCAGCACGTTCTTGCTGATCCAAGCATTCAGCAAAGATCTTTTGCGCGCTCTTTTCACGCTGTATGGTATACCAGCGGTATGCCACCAATCCCGTTGCCAGCACCACCACAATTCCACACGCTATGCCTAATTGTTTCCAATAGGAAAATTTTGCACGTGCTGTGTGAAAAGTATCGCCTACAATTGCGTAATATAAATTTGAAAAAAAATTGGTATATTCCACCGTTGATTCCTTTAAGTTTTGGTTACCATGTATCACACATAAGCTGTAAAAAAGAGTACCATACACAGAGTAAAAAGGGAAGTCACTCCCTATGGGTCTCATAGCAGGTATAAAATAATTGTAAATATTTTGAACAATATTTATATGCTGCTATAATGAAAGTGTATAATATAAATAGCCAATATACAAAAGATTTTGCCATGCCTCATACAAAACAGATCTATTTAAGCGTATTGTGTCTCTTCACAAGCATCCCGTTCAACTTCATCCATGCTTCACAACAACGTCAAAACAAAAAAACTACGCCTAATGTGACGCATAAGAAGCACGTTGTTAAGAAAATCAGCGACGACGAGGACGAAGAAGAATCGTTCGAGCTTTCTACAGCAGATAAAGGCGCCATTGCTATTGTCTTGCTCTTGGCCGGCTATGGAATATACGCATACCGTGATGAGCTCGGCAATTTGGTATTTAAGAAAAAGGCTCCACCTACCTCACCACCTGACATATCACAAGAAAACACGCAAAAACCTGAGGCATTGTCACTCGAGGACATGCAAGCAGTAGTACAGAAAAAGTTTCCATGGCTAGAATTAAAAAAGCTCGAATATAAAGATGCAGGAGCAGTATACGCTGCACAAAAAGCTGAAGAGAAAGGCAACAACACTCCATTGTGGCGCACAATCCAATTTCGTCCAACGGATTGGGCACAATCTGAGATGAAAGATGCGTGGATTAGTATGGCTTATGAGCCTGAAAAATCTATGGGTGCAGATAAAAAGAAATCTGATACACCAGCCCCAGCATCATTCGTTTTCGTTCCCAATGAGGTAAGCAGTAGTCAACCTATTGAGATAAAACTTGTACAATCAATCATTACACAACAAAATGCAACCTTGGAGAGTACTCACAGCCTCATTGAAAGTTATGCCAGCAAGCCACATGAACACAAACAAGAGACGTCACCATCAAGCAATGCAACGGGATCTCTTGACGAAACGGCCTGCAGACAAATAATTACGGAAAGAATCCCTAAATTGAAGCCATACAATTTGACATGTGAAGACATATCAAATTTAGAAACATGCTTCAGGACAATTAGATTCCATCCCACCTCGTGGGAGGGTACAGCGATGCGGCACTTCTGGATCAATCTAACATATCTTGATTCTTTAACAACAGAAGAGAATACTATATTGACGTTTGAAAATACATCACAGACTATTACATCATCGACATTACCCAATGCCGATCTTGTACTCTTAATAATACAGCAAAAAGATTTGATGTACGCAGAGATCTTGCAACTTATTAAAAACTATGTACCCAAGAATCAAAAAGTTGATGCACAACGTGGATTGAAGATAGTCAGTAATGCTTTAGATAATAAATTTTCACTTGTTGCACTAAATGTAGATCACAAAAATTCAGCTCATGAAAAGTATTTCTGCTTTCGTCTTGCAACTGCGCAACAAGCATCCGATTGGAGCTTTGGGTTAACGCATGAAAATAAAGTATGCTTAACCGCACTTACCTCTTCGACAGTTCCACATGCATTGCCGCCAACAATTTTTAGCCGCTTGGTACAAACTTTAGCAAAAAATCAGGAATCTTATAGTCCTTTGAACTACACTATCGTTCAGGCACTAGCATATGCAGAAGAAACAAACACAAAGAAAGAATTGGAAAAAACGAAAATATCCTGGTTAATGGAGGAGGATAAAATAGACGATAAACAAAACGGGCTATCTCTTACTTCATTCGAGCATGTGATTAACAAAACAATCAGTTCAAAGGATATCAAGCCATTTACACCAATTTTCTATCTATACGCTCTTTGTTATTTGGAAGATCTGCCAAAGACACTAGCGCAGAATTCGAACCTCGGCACCGTGAAAAACAATCTTGAGACATTTCCCAGAATAGTACGAAGCCGCATGAACGGGTGGAGTGCGTACTATGCGTCATCCGCAACGAAAGATGAACAAAAAATGCAGGATATATCCTCTAAAATACATCTTGCATTTTTGAGCGCTTTTCTCAAAACAACAAGCATCCATAAAGATCTTTTGGACAAAAACACAAAAAGCATTGTCGGATTGGTCTATAAGCTTCCTCATCATACTGAGCAACGCTTACTAAGTATTGATGCAAAAGGTCAAATTTTTAGAAATAAAGATGGAAAAATACTATCATCACTAAGTGTTATAGGGCAAAATGTGACACTATTTGGGGTTAATGATGTGCAGTTATTAACATCCAAATAAAATATCATTATACCTGAGGCATACGCACGCCAACTAACTCTTTCTCGGGACCACCCTGCGCATCAAGATACTTTTTATACGCTATCAAAAAGTTCCCCACTACGCCTGTTGCCACACGGGATGATCCAATATTTTCAATAAGTACCACAATCACTATAGGCGGGTGATGCTTATATCGCACATAGCAGACAAACCATCCATGCTCTTTATATTGTGTCCCCTCTTCACGACGAGCAAGCGCGCTCGTTTGTGCCGTAGCAGTTTTTGCATAAATTTCCATATCACGAATGCGACTCACATTACGTCCACTTCCCGTTGTCACCACAGAACGCATAGAAGCACGTAAAAAGTCCAGCGTATCACGATGCAAGTTTAACGTTTCTTTATGTATCGGCTCCGTTTCCAAAATGCGTGGATTGACCAAATATCCCGTAAAAATGCTAGAAACCATGCGTGCAACCTGCATCGGGGTCGCTAAAATAAAGCTTTGCCCAATAGCCGCCGACAATGTCTCTCCCTGCCACCACGATTCACCTTTGCATTTTCGTTTCCATGATCGCGTTGGAATCAAGCCCTTATGTTCTGATAGTGCGATCTGCGTCGGTTTACCCAAGCCGAACATCGTGGCATAATGGGCAATAAGATCGATATCCATCTGCTTGCCTAATTCAAAAAATAACGGATTGCATGAATAGGCTACCGCTTCCATAACCGATACTTTGCCATGCCCTTCCCGCTTATGACAGTAATAGCGTCGACCACAAAAGGTTGAATAGCCACAACAGTACCAATGGGAATCTTGATCAATATATTCATTTTCCAGCGCTGCACTAATCGTCACCAATTTAAAAATGGATCCTGGTGGATATGCAGTATCAAGCGCGCGATTTAAAAATGGTCGCCGTTCTTGCAGTTCTTGCCATTGTGTTTGAGTAATAGAAGATAAAAACATGCTTGGGTCAAAGGCAGGACGAGAAACAAGCACGCGAAGCGCTCCGGTCGCTGGATCCATAAGAATAAAACTACCCGATAGTTCTTGATCAAATACTGCTTCTGCCATCAATTGCAAATCAAGATCAAGGGTCGTACACACCGTATCACCAGGTTGCATTCCACGCACTGAAGTCTGACTGACCGTTTTGCCCACTGCATCAGTAATCATTAATGTTGCGCCGCTCTCTCCTTTCAAAACATTATTAAGTAACTTTTCTAATCCCATTTTCCCTGAATTTTCGATCTCCACATTGTTCAAATAGCCAATGACATGACATGCACTGAGCTGATGTGGATAGTAGCGCATAAAGCGATAGCGCGTAACAATATTGGGATGATCTGCATACTGCTCTTTAATTTTGGCCAAGGCACTAAAATCAATATGAGGCGCGATCAGGGCACAAGTGCCTGTTTTTTCAGCACGCATGATGGTGTACGCGAGATGAGCGTGATCAATAGGCTTTTCAAGAAGAGCTGCAACTTCATGCACAAGACGTTCTATTTCATCTTTAGTGCAACGGCACGCACTTGCTTGCCAATACAGATCAACGACCGGGCGATTAGTAGCTAATAAACGCCTATGCGTATCCACGATATCACCACGCAATGACGGAATATTATGCCAGCGCAAAAAATTTTGTTCACTTTTATATTTAAGTTCTTCGGTCAAAATTATCTGCAAATAGATCAGACGCATCGTGATCAGCGCGGTAACCATCATCACACAGGAACGAATAAATTTTATTTTTTTTTCGATACTTTGCATGGTCCACTTTTGGCTGATAGTACACTCATAGGATGTTTTGTTGCACATGTTTTTGCCAAATCAGTCAAAGAAACATGGGTATAGCGCTCGGTGCTGGAAAGACTTTTATGCCCCAAAAGCTCTTGCACCAAACGAAGATCTGCTCCTTGAGTCAGTAAATGAGTAGCGAACGAATGGCGAATTTTGTGCGGTGTTAAGGGGCGCTCAATTTTTAAAAATGGGCGAAACGCACTGATAATCCGCTGAATCGCACGCGTACTTAATGGTTGACCGTATACATTAAGAAATAAGGGATCTTGAGCTCCACGCTTACCTTTGCGTTCACGTGCCAGATACTGCTTAAGACGTTCTTGTGCTTTTTGTCCAAACAGCACAATACGCTCTTTGTCCCCTTTACCCGTCACTATAATCACTTTTTCATGAATATCAAGATCACTAAAGGTAATGCGCGTGAGCTCGGAGCAACGTATTCCTGTTGCGTAGAGTAGTTCAAAAATCGCCTTATCACGCAACGGAAATTTGGTAGGTAATACGGTATTGTCTACAGAATCTAAGATATGATGTATTTCATCAATACTCAAAAATGATGGTAATTTCTTCTCGAGCCGCGGTCGCGTTAACTTCAACTTCAATGATAATGATTGTGCTGCTAAAAAACGCTCAAGTGATGCAAAACAAGAAAATTTACGGGCAACAGAATTTTTACTCATTTTTTTATAAAATAAACTCACCAGATAACGCTCAATCACTGTATGTACAGGTAAAAGCAATTGTTCCGTAGCAGTCAATTCCTTCCAAAAAAATAAAAAACCATCCAAATCGCCACGATAGGCCTTAATCGTGTTGACTGAAAGGTTACGCTCAATCTGTAAATGAGTCAAAAATCTGGTAACATACTCCTTAAATTGTTCGTATGTCATGAACAGATCCTTTCTTAATTAACTTCCAAGACCGTAATCCTTAAGTCTTCGACTCACCGAGGAACGGTTAACGTCAAGAAAAATTGCGATTTTGGACTGACTTTTAAACTTATTCCATAGTATGGCCATCAATCGCGGATCACGCAAGGCATGTTTTCCTAAACGTGCAGCTTCAACTAATTGTGGATCTGAAATTTCGTATGCTGGGTCAAATTGCGCTTCCTGATATAAGCAATTATTTTTCGATTTTTCAATTAACAACGCTTGCACCCGTTTTTTAAACTCATGCAAACTGACCGGACGCGTGAGTGCTAATTTATGTTTTTCTTTTTCATTTAACGAAAGCATATTTTTAAAGTCTTGCATCGCAAGCGCTTGTTCGGTGAACCCTTCCGCCAATGCATTTAATTCATCATCAGAAAGCTGGCTCAACGTAGGCATAATAAGTGTTGTTTGTTGCAGCTCATTTAATAACGTGTGGGAAAAAGTTCCATCGACGGCCATTTGCGATAAATCTTGATTAGAAAAACAGATAATACGCACATCACTGGTACGCACTTGTTCACTTTTAAAACAGTGATAAAAACCGTATTTGATAAATTCTGCAAGTTGGTTTTGCGCTTCAATTTCAAGAAAATGAATATTGCGAATAAACAACGTACCCTTACCATCAAGCTGTTCAAGAATCGGCTTTTCCGCATCATGCATACCAAAAAGCGGATTACTGCCAAAAAGTGCAATGCTCAAATCATGATTTTTCGCAGGAGCGGTTAAATGCATAATACGCAAGCGTTCACGTAAACTTGTATGATGAATAATCTCGACCGTTGATAAAAGATCATCATCAGCTGCATTCACCAACAACGCTTTTTTACTGAGCGCCGCCTTAAGCAATTGAATTTTAAAATTCAATAATCGCTCGCCACCGCCTGGAATCAGCTGGTTAATCAATTTTCCTGACTGGGTTGTTTCTAAATATAAGAGATAATCCCATTCAGTAGGATCACGCAGTATTTCAATTTGCTTTTTGATCATATCAGATATTTCAGGGTGATAGACCATAATAATCACTTCATTACGTTCTAGACTTGGCACACCGGCAATGACCAGCCGGTTCCCGTCTTTGTCAACAGCAAAAGATCGCTGTGGCTCTTTATACTCTTCCACCTGACGTGCGATTGCCCTAATGACTTTACTGAGCGGATGTCCACTTTGTACATTAACATTGACATGCATAAGATCATTGGCAGCTTTATTGCCCAACACAAATCGACGATTTTTGTAAAAAATAATACCAATATCATCTTGTTTTTTATTGCGCAAAAAGGAACGTATGCTTTCTCTGTATTGATTAATCTCTTGATGCTTGAAATAAAGCTCTTCTTTAAGCGTTTTTTCGTGATGTAACATTGCGCGTAAATTTCTATTTTTTAACAAATTAATAACATTACCCAGGTAGCTTGCAAAAATAAGCATCTCATCACGTTCAACATCACTATACAGTACGCCTTGACGCGCATGCCGCCGCACAATAATATACGCGATCATCTTATCACCTTCGTAGATAGGCAAAAAGATATCAGCACCTATATTTTCTAAAAAATTGAGAATGGTATCATTCACCGAACTGTGCTCATAAAAGTTACTGAAAGCAATCTCATCATACATAAGCAGCTTTAATTGCGCAGTTCTCACACGCAAAGGATCATGTTCCGCATTAATAAATGATTCAATGACGAGCGCTTTTTTCTGAGTTTCAGTCACAAGTTCAAAGATTTCTGGTGCTTGATGGGTAGTTTCGTGCCGAATATGAATCGCCACCTCGGATGGATTTATCGCAAAAGATTCTTTAAAAAAACGCTGTACAATATGTTTAAGTTCACTGATATTGGTCGCGTGACTTAATTGTTCTAAAATAGTTCTAAAATTATTAACAAAATGAAACTGCGAAAGTGATTGCACATGATTTTGGATATTAAGAAAACGGAGCGATATAACTTTGCGCGCACAATAGTATGAAGTCACCGTTTTAAGAATTTGCGATAAAAACATGATCGCATGACTTTCATAAATAGGTATTAAAGAAACAGGAAGTATCAAAACGGGTAATCCCTGAATTACATCAACAATCCATATAGGAACAATAAAAACAGAGACCAAAATCTTTAACTGTTTTTTTAAAATTATCGGTAAATTTTTTGTTTTCAAATGCCCTATCGCATACCCAAGGCTCCATGGCAATAAAATAAACAGTACATAGAACGATTGCACTCGCCGAACCAACACTTCTATCCATCGATCCTCTATTTTTATACAATTGAAGTGATAAAGAGCGCATACCATTTCGAATAAGACAAACGATCCACTAATAACCAACAACATTTTTTGTCTTAGTGAATATTTTTTTTGGTGTCCAGAAAATTTTTCTAAAAAAAGTGCTAAAACTTGGTATTGTATCACAATAGCCGCCCAAGAAAGACGAACCCAAAAAAGATACGGTCTAAAATCAGTATTAGGCCAAAATAAATTGCGTGAAACTAACACTATCCACGAAGAGGACACAATAGTAGCGCTCACCAAAAATAGTATAAGGAAAATATTCGCTTTTTGCGTTTTGGCACCACTCAGGCTAAAAAGAGCAAAGCGTATGAACAAATAGACTCTCAAAGATACTAATAGAGTTGTTAGACTCAACAAAATGTATTGATTGGCAAAAAAACTTTCAAGCCAAAGAGCAGCATCATATAATATCATTTATTGATTCACCAATTACAAACAATTATACTGTACACGAAATGGTTGTTGTTTATATTATTTTTCATAGTCTTGGGGGATGCTCAATGCGTCAACGTTTAATTTTCTATCTACTATCTTTTACTTTGGCAGTTATAGCTATCGCGCAATACGTCAGTGATGAGTTTCCGCCATTTGTATAAACCTACAAGATCCACTCTAGCATAAAAGTGATTGGCATTCCACAGGTCAAATATGAGGGTAGCCTTGAGTGAGACGGCGATTGATACCATAATGCACCTTCTGCGTGATGCTACACGGCACATGCAGCAGCCAGCATCGGCCGGTATTATAGCAGTTTACGGTCGGGACCCTTTTTTAATACTGGTTGGATGCCTTTTATCTCTGAGAACTAAAGATACGGTGTCGTTACCTGCTTCATTACGATTGTTTGAACAGGCAACGACACCGCAAACCATTTGTGCAATCGATCCAAGTACGCTTGAAAAGCTCATCTATCCGGTAGGTTTTTACCGCCGCAAAGGGCATACTCTTAAGCAACTATCTGCACTATTGCTCAGTCAGCATGAAGGCAAGGTCCCTGCCACATTAGAGGAACTTCTGGCATTACCTGGAGTTGGGCTTAAAACTGCTAATCTCGTGCTTGCCGAAGGTTTTGGAATACCCGCAATCTGTGTTGATACCCATGTCCATCGCATATCAAATCGCCTGGGAATCATTGCAACCAAAACTCCTGAGCAAACTGAAGTTGCACTCAAAAAAGTGCTGCCACCACAGTATTGGTCTGAATACAATCGTCTCATGGTCATGTGGGGACAGAATATCTGTGTTCCAATTTCCCCAAAATGCTCTGCATGTCCCCTCTATGCTTTATGCAAGCGCGTAGGTGTTACGCGTCACCGTTAAAAAGTACAAAGAGTTGTTATTCGTACGTCTCAATTGCATGCCGCGCCTTGGCAATAAGATCCGCAAGCGGTACACCGTTCTCTTGTTTGCCATTGTGGTACCGTATCGTAACTGTATTACTTGCAACTTCTTTCGCCCCGACCACCAGCATCCATGGAATGTATGCAAGCTGTGCAACCTTAACCTTGGCTGACAAAGTATCGGAAGACATATCTATTTCTGCCCGCACGCCAGCATCTTTTAATTGTTGCATAACCTGCTGCGCATACGGTTGTTGATCATCAGAGATCGGCAGAATACGCATTTGCACCGGCGCAATCCAAAAAGGCAGCTTGCCTTTAAAATGTTCAAGAAGAATGCCAAAAAAGCGCTCTATAGAACCATAAATTGCTCGATGAATCATGACAGGACGTTCTTTTTGTCCATTTGATGCGATAAATGAAAGATCAAAATTTTCAGGCTGGAAAAAATCAATCTGAACCGTGCCACATTGCCAACTACGTTCCATCGAATCAAGAATGCCAAATTCTATTTTTGGACCATAAAACGCACCTTCGCCCTCATAGACTTCATAGGTTATATCGGCCCGTTTAAGAGCGTTATGCAAAGCATTTGTTGCCCTATCCCAAAGTTCAATACTGCCCATTGAGTTTTCAGGCCGCGTTGAAAGTCCAACTTTGATGGTACTGAAACGAAATTTTTCAAGAATGCTGTAAATCATGCGTATAGTGGTCAAAACTTCATCTTCAATCTGCGATGGCATACAGTAGATATGGCCATCATCAACGGTGAATGAACGTGCTCTGAATAATCCATGTAAAACGCCAGATAGCTCATAGCGATGGACCAGACCAAATTCTGCAAGGCGCAATGGTAATTCACGATACGACCGCGGTCGCTCTTTATAGACCACTATGGACCCCGGACAGTTCATAGGACGAATTGCAAACGATTCATCATCAATGCTACAAAAATACATGTTATTTTTATAATGTGCATAATGCCCAGATTGCTTCCAAAGTTCACTGTTAAGCATGATAGGTGTAGCAATTTCCTGATATCCAGCTTGTGTTAGGTATGGCCGTAACGTATCAAGCAAAAGGTTAAATACGATTTTGCCCTTAGCATGATAAAAAGGAAATCCTGGCCCCTCATCGTGAAAAGAAAACAGATCAAGTTGTCGGCCAAGGCGACGGTGATCATATTTTAATGCATCTTCATGCCGCTGCAAGGTATCGATCAGCTCTTTTTCAGTCCAAAAAGCAGTACCCCTAATGCGTTGTAATGCTTGATTAGAACGATCAGCCCGCCAATATGAACCTGAAATATCAAAAAGTTTAAAATGTTTAATTTCGCCCGTAGCATGTACGTGGCCACCGCGACACAGATCATAAAAATTTCCCTGGCGCGCTATACCAACCGTATCTCCCGGAATACCTTCAATCAATTCAAGTTTAAATGGATTATCGCGATACAATTCGCGCGCTTCTTTTTTAGGCATCTGCTCATGCGTAAGTGGTAAATCACGTGTAGCAATTTCATGCATACGGGCTTGTACTGCTACCAAATCTTCCTCACGAAGATTGCGCCCCACCGGTAAAAAATCGTAAAAAAAACCATCTGCCGTGGCAGGCCCGATCGTCAATTTGGTTTCAGGGAAAAGTTCAAAAATTGCATGGGCCAATAAATGGGCTGCAGAATGACGTAATATACTGAGTTGGTTATTATCAGACATGGCTACTCCTGAAAAATTATGTCACAATTTTTAGTAGGTAATTATTTTTATGCACGGTGCGCGGACAGTACAAGCCAACTATAGCACAAATTAAGGAAAAAAATATGTCTCCCCTACTGAAATTGGCAATCATCGCGCGTGTGTGGTAGGGTATGGCCAATAACCACCATCAAGACATTGAGAAGGATGGAAATCGAAATGGCTGAAAAAAAAATATATATACTCGATACCAACGTGTTACTCCATAGCGCGGATGCGCTCGTACAGTTTGAAAATGCCATGGTCGGCATTCCAAGCATAGTGTTAGAAGAGCTTGATCGTTTCAAACGTGAACCAACTGACAAAGGCCGTGGTGCTCGCCATGTGATTCGCACCCTTGATAGTCTACGTGCACATGGATCACTGAGTGAGGGAGTAAAGCTTGATAATGGCAGTATTATCCGCATTTTGTTCATGCCTGATATAACCAAGTTACGTATGCCGTATCAACTGGATATAGAAGATAATAAAATTTTGATGATCGCCTATGGTTTGCAACAAGAAGGATACAAGGTCATTTTGATCTCCAAAGATCTTAATGTACGCGTTAAAGCGGACAGTCTTGGCATTACCGCCGAAGATTATTTGAAAGAACGCGTAAGCGAGGAAGATTTCTATCGTGGATGGGTCCGTATTGCCGTTCCAGCAGTTGAATTAAAACGAGAAATACCCGAAGAACTACGGGCAATGATGGAGGATAATCAATTAGTCATCAATGAATTTATTTTGGTTGAAAGCCAACATAATCCGCATAATTATCGTGTATTTCGCTATTTAGGCGGCAACAAATGCATTGAGGTCAAAGAACCACAATTGCGATGGCCACTCACATCACGTAACGCACAGCAGTTAATGGCAATGGATCTATTATGCGATAAAACAATACAATTGGTTTCACTCTTCGGCCCTGCCGGTACCGGTAAAACCTTATTGGCACTGCTTATCGGTTTGCATAAAATTTTGATCGAAGATGAATATGAAAAAATGCTCATTGCACGCCCGGTCGTTCCATTAGGCCGCGATATCGGATTTTTGCCCGGGACCATGGAAGAAAAATTATTTACGTGGATGCTACCGGTGTACGACAACATGGAATTTATCATGCATGCAATTGGGACTGCCGGCCATTTAGGAGAGCTTGAAGCAGAGCATCAACCCGATTGGCATGAGCAACAACGTGAACGCCGGCATGATCGTCATGATCGACGTAACGGTCGGCGGCCCGATCGTCATCACCGTGGAGGAGAAAGACGAAGTCGTCACAACAATCATGATCCAGAACATCCTGGCCATCTTCCTGCACTTGAAGCATTAATAAAACGTGGCAAAATATCACTTGAAGCGATTACCTATATGCGAGGACGCTCAATTCCCTATCAATTTATCTTTATTGATGAAGTACAAAATTTAACGCCACATGAAGTCAAAACATTGATCAGCCGTGTAGGCGAAGGTTCAAAAATTATTTTAGCTGGTGATCCCTATCAGATCGATGAACCATATTTGGATTTCAGCAGTAATGGGCTGATTGTCGCAAGTGATCGATTTAAAGGGCAACGCATTTTTGGATCTGTATATATGCAGACCAGTGTGCGTAGTGAATTAAGTCAATTGGCAGGACAACTATTATAAAAAAAGGAGAGCACATGGCATGTAACTGGTCAAAAGTATGGATGGATTCATGTCGCGCATGTGCCAAAGCATGTCATGATGCTATTGCTGCTGGTAAAAAACATAGTGCATCACCTAACGATACTGCGACCACCAAGGAATGGATTGAGCGCAATCGCGCGTGCATAGAAGCATGTAAACAGTGTATTGAAAAAAATGATCAGCATGCACAAAGTTGTGATGACAAAGCGTGCGAACTAGGATGTAATTTAGCAGTTGGCGTGTGCAAAGCTTGTATTAACGCAGCCGAACATTGTTTGATACAGTGTTCAAAGGAGTCTGGTGAATGCAAAGCGGCCTGCACACAGTGCATTGAGGCGTGCAAAACATGTATCGATGCATGCAATAATGCTATTGGGAACAATGCGTAGAAACACTATGATCTATTTTTCTTCGCTGACAGACCTCTGTCCCGTATCTATTTGTCGAATAATCTCAACACAACTTCTTAAAGTAGTTACATAGGGTTCAAGCAATATATAAGTTCCATGATGATCATAACCATGCCAGTTCCCATCAGCCTCAGGAAGTACACGTTCCCAGGCCCTCAAGGCATGCTTCCAACTCTCCAAAACCGTTAATTTTTCCTCCTGAATTTCAGATCTTTTTTGCAATAAAAGATTCGGTTTACACAGATCTAGAAACGTTTTCATTTTTGTAGGAAAGTCTTTAATTTCATATATTTTCACATTTTCAGCTAAGTCATGCATAAAAGTACCACCCTTCTCACCTTGTGCATTAGGATCCAGTTTTGTATCCAGCATAGCCTGTACTACATCTTCTGCTATATTATTGCATAACATATAACTAAAAATAGATTCACCTTGTGGACTTGTAGCATAACGTTTATGATCACTTTTGAAAAATTTAAGATAAGACAATACTCGATCCTTATTTTTTTGATCAGATTTTCCATCTGATCTGCAAGCACTTAATGCATAATAAAATAGATAGTTATCCTTGCTTTCATCATCTGTATAAGTACCAGCAAGACGTTGCTTGATCATAATATCACTTATGAGTGCAGTACTACCCGTCTCAGTGTTATAATCAAGGTAATAGAAGGTATCCAGAGCATACTTACCCTCCTTATCCTTAATCCAGCTATTTGGCTCATACTTTTTTATAATTTCGGAAAAATGATCTCTCCACAGCTTTATAGAGCTTGCGTAATGCAATAATGTTCTCCCATATTCGTCTTGCTCATTCATGTTACGCTTTATTATTGTATCAATCTGCTCGTGTCTGGGACTGTCCCACTTTAACTGAACGGCACATTTCATCGTTGCAATTCGAATTTTTGTCGAAATTACACAATAATCAGCAATGATCGTACATAGTGGTTTTGGAAAAGAAGTAGTGCTTAAAAGCTCTTCCTGTAAGCACAATTCTTGTAAACAATAATCTCTCACATACTGTTGAGAAACTCCTGCAAAAGCTAAGCAAGATAAAATTATCTCTCCAGCGTTTACCTTACTTACAAATAGATCAGGATTGAAATGCATAAGGCCTACAATGGCATGATCATTCAGTAAACGCTCCCCCCCACCAGAACGCCTTGATCCTGAGGAGCGCGTATAAGACTGCTTTTCAAGGTCCATACACATCTTCGCAAGCACAGTATGACCTTGCTCATTGATCCCATTCACATCAAGACCATTAATAATCATATACTGCATAAGTATATCATTGCCAAGTATAGCACGCGTAAAATAATAATCTCGATAAGGGTTCTTGATTGCACTTTCAAACAACTTTAAACAATTTTGACGTTTAATTTCTGTTACTTTTAACAAATTATCATTCAAATACTTAAAACAATTCTCAAAATCTTGATTCTCGAAACACGTTTGATTATTACAACTTTGAAATAATTGTTTTGTGCAATTAAATAATTCTTCACGTTCAAATACCTCAGGTTCCTCAAGCAGATGTGCATTCCACGCCTTCATTTTATACTCTTTAACCACTATCCTTGTTTTATCTAAGCCACTTGTTTGTTCCACTTCAGCTGCTCGATCTAAAGCTCGTGCCACTATTTGGGAACTTTGTGCTGGAGTTAGATCAAGGATTTGTTCCCATGCGCGTGTCTTCGCTTCAAGATTATCCGCTGGGCGCTGATTCGTTGTTGTAGATTTATTTTCAGCATCCGCAGAATTTTGGATGTTTGCTCCTGTGCCTTTATTCTCTGTTGTGTTCTGTACATAATCGCACTGAAGCTCTGAAGCAACTGACCCAGCTCCCAATTTATCCGACGTTACACCTTTTTGAGGAATGACTTGAGAGTCCTTTTTCACCTCTGTCGGTTTTTCAGCAGACGCAGCTTTTTTAGTTTCTAAGCCTTCTGCTACATCATCTGGATGTGACTTAGATCGCGATGTGGGAGGTGTTACTAGCAATGGCTTTTCTCCCGGTAATAATTCATCACCACCGCTCTCTGAGATCCTTGGCAATGCTCTTAGGAGTAATGCATCATCATTTCGAGAATCATGAGCAGGCTTCTCGTCGTCAGAAGAATTCGATTTTTTAACAGGTTGCTTGTTGTGAAAATAAATACCCAGTCCAGCTAATGCTACAATCCCTGCAGCAACCGTGAGACCATGTTGGCGTGTCCACGAGGCATCATCGTTGCAATCCTCATCTTCTTGAGCATCATGATCTTCATACGCTGCGGCTTGTAGCTCCGGATCATTCACTGATGTTGAGCGTATCTTATCATATTGATCTAGAGCACACGAACTATCAAGTGCCATCAAAAGGCAGCATAAAAGGAGATAGTATTGTTTAAAGATATTCGACATCATGTATCCAGATAACAAACGCAGCAATAATTATCATTCTGCCAGAAAACATAATTTTGGCTATCTTACAATCAGGTCATTATGGATAAAATTGATTTATTCTATTCGAATAGTGTGGCCAATCTGTGCATAAAAGTACCATCGCCACGATATTGATAATTAAGATCACATTGTGCACGAATAAAAACTCGTACCACATCTAGAGGGGTGTCATACCTACTATGATCCAATAAGCTTTTTGCTGTCCCGTTGTCTCTGCTCGATTGGTTCAAGAATCTTGATACACTTCCTTAAAAACAAGGCATGTTCTTTGGGTTTTATTTGTGGATTAAGATAAAGTTTTAGCCAGTTCTGACCCTCCCAGGCCTTCAACACTCTCTCCCAATATTGCACAACTGTTACTTCTTCCTGATACCACCCTTCGCCCCCAATTGTCGCTTGAATTAACAGATCTGGTTTACACCACTCTAAAAAATTCATCAATTTTTGAGGGAAATTGGGAATTTGAGCTATAACAACATTTTCCGCTAACAGATGCATAAAAGTGTATCCATCTGATTGTGTATTGGGATTTACCTTTGCATCGAGAACTGCTTTTACAATATCTTCGTCTATTACATCATTGGAAAGCATATGTTCAAACACAGACCGAGAATAATATTCAGGCTTGCAATACCATGTTGGAAACGTCTGCTGATCATGCAAAATATGAATATACTTTAATATTTTTTCCTTTTGCTTTAAATAAGCGGTTTCTAACATATGAAAAAATAATACATGGTCTATTTGCGGATCCTTAACTACTATTACACTCCCACTATCAACACGTTGACGAACCATAGCATCGGATATTAAGCTATGTGCCACCGTATTGAAATCCTGCCACCGAGAATATATATAATCGATAGCATACTTCTTGTTAGCATCGAGCACCCACGCATTTGCTCCATACCTTATAACCATGCCTACTTCAGCAGTAACACACTTACGGCTAGCTACAAGATGTAACAATGTTTTGCCTTCTGCATTTGTGCAATCAATATTATCTCTTATTTGCTTGTCAATACTCCCCCGATCAGCACCATCCCTAAGGGACATCGCCTTCCTCAATAGTTCAAGATTAGGATATGGCAGTTCCGCTGACCCAGCTCCCGATTTATCCCGCGCTACTTTTTTTTTATCCTCAATTGGTTGTTCAGAAGACTCATCACGCGGCAATGGACTTAACAATCCCTCACCTGACCCAGATGGCCGTCTTTTGGATGTGGGAGGACCGACAAGCAATGGCTTTGCTCCCGATTTCAATTCATCGCTCCCTGGAATTTTGGACAATGCTTCTGGGATTAATTTATCACTACCATTCGAATCATCGCGATTAAACCCAGATTTTTCTTGGTCAGAATCATCCGGTCGCTTAACAGGTTGCTTGTTGTGAAAATAAATACCCAGTCCAGCTAGGGCTACAATCCCTGCAGCAACCGTGAGACCATGTTGGCGTGTCCACGAGGCATCATCGTTGCAATCCTCATCTTCTTGAGCATCATGATCTTCATACGCTGCGGCTTGTAGGTCCGGATCATTCACTGATGTTGAGCGTATCTTATCATACTGGTCTATGGCACATGCACTATCAAGTGCCATCAAAAGACAAAATATAAATAGAAAATATTTTTTAAAAATACTAGGCACGCATGTATCCAAATAATCAAGGCAATAATTATTATTATTCTGCCAGAAAAACATAATTTTGGCTATCTTACAATCAGGTCATTATGGATAAAATTAATATGTTCAAACAGTCACGATCACCCTATCTCAAAGAGATAGATGACTCGATTTAAGACTTAATAACAAGAGATCCAGCTTCTATTTGCAGCTTGGCAGCTGCCTCAATGACTGTTATGCATGCCTTAAAACCTAGAATTTGTTGTTGTCTCCTAGCATTAGCAGAACGATCATGCGATGGAATTTTGGGCAAGGTTGCAAGTTTTTCTTCCCAATATGTCGCTGCTGTCCGATCGTATGAATCTTTCGTTGCAAGATTTGGGTTACAAATATCTATGTACTCTTTAAGTCTCGCAGCAATATCCTTACGCTTACCAATTTCTTTCGAATCATGGGCCAATCTGTGGATAAAAGTGCCATCGTTACGATATTTATAATTAGGATCACATTGTGCATGAAGAAAAACTTCTACCACATCTCGAGGGATGTTATACTTACACATGTACTCATGAAGCAATCCATTGCAGACTCCTTCGCGAGTATAGTAGCAATGCACTGGATATGCAGGACGACTTTTCGATTTTTTAATATATTCTAATAAAACTGGTTTATGAGTTTCTCGCCCTTGGCAATTGTGATCATGCACCCTATTTTTATCCTTTAAAAAGATGCCTTGCAAACTACATCTTCTATAAGTATCCAATAAATAAGAAAGTACTCGACTTTCCATTTCGTGGTGCCTCTCCATGAAAACTGGGTCTTTGCTTGTTTTTTGATCAACTATTTCCGACCCAACAATGCGTTGCGTAATCATTGTGTCAACTATTTTCTGCCATATTATTCGACTATTTTTTCTATGTTCATCACTTCTATGTTCATCACTTCTATGTTCATCACTTTTATGTTCCGCACTTATATTAGCTACATCAAGAACATACATACCCCTCTCATATTGCACCCATGTATTTACTCCAAGAGTTAATAAGATATCCACCCGAGTAATGTTAGCTTCTGCAGCAGAACGAGGTAAAAGTGCAAATTTCTTATTGTCAATCTTATGGTTCACCGTGCGCTTTATCAGTCCTTGCAATAAATATAACCCTTCTTCTTCGGGCAGAACTGCGTAGTGCTCTTTGTCCCTATGATCCTGCAAGGATAAAAATCTTTCTTCTTCAGAAGCACAATAACCAGCAATGATACCATAAAGAACCTCTGGGTAATCTGTCTGTTTAAGCAAGGCATCTTTCCAGACGCGTGTTACATACTGTAAATTCTTTTCACCCAAAAGCTCATCTTCAAGACATTTCAACGCATACGGTATTACCGCTGGCCGTATTGCGTTTGAAGTTTTGCTATAACCGACAACATTGAGAAAGTCAGGATTGTCTCCCCATGCCAATGCATTTTCACTATGCCCAACGTAGCGTTGAAGATTTAAACAAGATTGCCGCAAAGTCCCATCAAATTTTTTAAAATCTTCATCCTCCAATAGCCATGAAGACTTTATTGGATTTTCACATTCACGCCTCACACTGTCTGCTACTGCTGTTGGTACCTTGTTGTCATTTGCTAAGAAAGGATCAGCACGACAGGACATTAAACAGTCAATCTTAGACCAAATAGCTTTTTTTTCATCCTCTTTCAGCTCTTTTGTCAGAAGTGAATATGTATGATGCAAGCATGTGTTTCCTCGAGGCCCAAAGCCATTCACATTCAGTCCTATGCTCGGATGAACCATATATTTCAGAAGGTCTGGCAATGCACAAAGATGGTACGTAAAGAAAAAATTACTATAATAATCCAAATAAAGAATATCTTTTTTTGTTTTAGCAGTTTGAAAAAGTTTTGCACACAATGTTTGTGCTTCTGCAGTCTCTACTTCAGCAAGTTTTTTGAAAAAATGTATAAAAGCATTATTTCTAAAACACTCGTTCACACTTTTGCCTTCTTGCAATCGAGCTTGCGCGGATGCAAATAACTCATTTATAGTAGATTGTTTCGAGAAATACAGGCGCTTTAACTCGAAACGTAACCCAACAGCTTCACGAAATCTATCTTCTTCAAATTCTTTAGCATCTAGCTCATCGGACGATTTTTTATTATCTTGATAAACCTTCGCTTCATTAATTTGTGGTGTTATAATTTCATCTTTGTTTTCATCTTTATTTTCGTCGTTTACTACTGTCGCTTTAACTTCCTTTTTTTTGTCAGCATGTGTAAGATCACCGTTTTCATCGTTTTGCTCTTCTTGCACCTTTCTCTCCTGGACACCCGTTTTTTGTTCCACGTTTCTCGCAACAACATTTAGATCCTCATCCTGAGTAGGAGCAGGGGAATCTTGCTGCTTAAAGTAAAAATAAGTTCCAAGGCCTATGGCAGCAAGAGCTGTAGCCCCAACAAGATTTTCGACCCAGGATCCATCATCGTCATTTCCATCCTCCACTTCATCATCATCTTCATGATCATCAGAAGAGGTATGCACTGGGACGTTTTTTCGCGAATTATTCGAAGACTTTGGTTGTATACGGCCATGGCGATCTATTGCACACGCAGTATCAAGCACCATCAAGAGGCAGCATAAAAGCAGACTGTATTTTTTAAAGATATTCGACATCATGTATCCAGATAATAAACGCAGCAATGATTATTATTCTGACAGAAAAATGTGATTTCGACAATCTTATAAATAGGATGTTTTAAATAAAATTAATGTATTCAATCGGTAAAAACAATCGGAACGAGTTAACCTCTTAAACAACCAACGATGCTACAGGAGGCAACACGTTTTGTGATTTCCCATACAGCCCAATGCAACCGCACGGTTTTCAGTTGATTAATGGCATACGCAGTACACCCTATTGGATAACGGCAGGATGCAGGTCCTAATAATGATCTGATTGCCAAAATCAAACCAATACACAGAGATGCGCACATGCACTCAAATAGCCGGAGTATTTTCAATGGTATATCCAACTTTTGCAAATGCTGCCTTGAGATGTTCAACCAATACCGCTGAACTTAGATCAACTCCAGGAGCTTTAACGATTACGGCACAATCGTAACGAGCTTGATCAAAGTGATAAGTACGAAAAATAGCCTTAAGGCGACGACGCACAGTATTACGCTGCGGCGCTGATCCAACACGTCGGGGGGTAATCACGAGAAGTCGCCCCCGCTCTTTTCCTGCAGGTGCTATTAAAATATCGCACACAGCAAGGCGCGCGACTCGTTTTGCTGTCACGAGTAACTGTTGTATTTCACTACGACTAAATCGCGCCTCGTGTACCATACAAGTATCGATACGCTCTATTAATAGCCATCAACCGCAAGTTCCCTTCTGCCTTTAGCACGGCGGCGATTGATGATTTTACGTCCATCATGAGTTGCCATGCGGGCACGAAAACCATGTTTACGGTTTCTTTTTTTGATACTTTTGCGAAATGTAGTAACTGACATGTGCATTTCCCTATCTTAAATGATGCATATTCTTAACTATAACAGTAAAAACAAGCTCTTTCAACGCTAAAAACTATGTTTTTCTAAGTATTTTTGTGCATCAAGTGCCGCCATGCACCCGGTCCCTGCCGAGGTGATTGCCTGACGATAGCGATAATCGACCACGTCTCCTGCCGCAAATACTCCTGGCACCGATGTTTGTGTGTTCTGGTCTAATTGGATAAAGCCGGCATGATTGAGCTCGAGTTGTCCCTTGAATATTTGGGTATTAGGGTTCAATCCTATGGCCACAAACACCGCCTCCGTTTCAACCATTTTCTGCTCTTTGGTCTGTTGATTAACGATCATTGCCTGAGTAACATGATTGCCATCACCCTTAATTTCCGCCAACGTACTGTTATAGATAATCTCTATTTTCGGGTTATTGAGCACCCGTTCCTGCATCGCTGGGGACGCCGTTAATTTATCAAGAATATGCACGATCGTAATCTTATCGGTGAACTTTGTCATGTATGATGCATCTTCCATGGCCGTATCACCACCACCGACAATAAGCACACGCTTATTAGGGTAAAAAGCACCATCACATACTGCACAGGTAGTGACCCCTTTACCCCAGTATTCTTGTTCTCCAGGTACTTGTAGATATTTAGGAGAGGCACCCGTTGCAATAATCACCGCATTGCCCAACAACGTTTGACGCTTGGTCATAATTTCAAAGGGATGCTTGGAAAAATCCACCGCAATGACTGTCTGCGAGACAAACGAACAACCCAGTGCTTCAGCCTGTTCATGTAATTTTTTAATAAGATCAGGGCCCAAAATTCTTTTTTCACCCGGCCAATTTTCTACCCAGCTCGTACCCATCAGTTGTCCGCCAGGTTTAGAACCTTCAATAATATACGGATGCAAATTTGCGCGTGCTGCGTAAATACCTGCAGTAAGACCAGCTGGCCCAGAGCCAATAATAATAAGATCGTGTGGTTTATTCATGTAAAAATGCCTATGTTATGCACGTGTTAAATGGTGAATGATATGATTGAGCGTTTTTTCTCTACAACTGAAGAGAGCTATCTCTTCCTGATAGAGTAACGATTCTTGCCCACCGAGTCTAGTCATCGGCGGATTGAAATACAAAAATTCCTTGGTTCTTGGTCGTTTTAAAAAGTTAAAATAGGACCGAATATCGCCATACTGCGGTTCAATATTTTCACTATACATAATGTGATCAAGCAATAAGGATTCTGCGGCCTGTTTTTTGGCTAACTGCTCAATCTTTTTTTGAAAATCTTTTTGCGTACGATACACATGATAATCCGGGTTGTATTTCACCTCATGCAATACAGCTTCTTCTTGATCAGCACAAATAGCATGAGGTATATCAAACTTATTTTTTGCTAAAATAAGCGCTAATGACCGCTCAGCCATTGAACGTCGTTGAGACATATCATGCTGATACGAAAACACTTCAATGAGCTTCTGGACAATCTCTTTTTTACTTTTAAGCCTAAAACACTTTTTAAATTGTTCAAAACAGAAAAATGTATCATGCACTACATCCTGTATGACAATAATAAAGGGCATAGGAATATAGACTCTATTGCAAAAATGATTTTGCAAACTTTCGTTTTCAATACATAAACGTTCGCCGATTTTTTTACCAACAATGGGCGCATTAAGCTCTTTATCTATTTCATCGGCTCCAATTTTTAACCAAAAAGACTCCATGTGATCGCCAAAAAGCGGAATCCCATCATGTCCTGCTGGTGCTATGGCTAAATGCACCCAATCGCCAACATTTACCGTATTCAAGATCGCATTTTTTTCAAATTCTTGTTCAACCTTAATAAATTGCTCAGCCTGCCTATCAAGATCTTTATACCGTTTTCTGCGCGGCGGCTTAAAGGGTAAATACTTCCATTCTTTGAGTGGTAGATTTTCCAATTGAGCCATGTGAAAAGTAAACACAATTGGTTTACCTGGTGCCACGGACGCTTCAATGACTCTCGGTTGTCCAGTCACCAAAAGTTTATGGATACGCAATGCCTTATAAAGAAAAGGCAACGCAAAATAATTAAGACAAAAATCATGCATATAATGCTTAAGCTGCACAGCAAAATTACGCGCTATGTATTCGCTAGGGGTCTGTCCACGAGAAAATCCATGCGTGTAACAACCTTTTTGCAATATGATAATTGCTTCTTGATAGAGGCGATCGCCTATAGATGCTGGTATAGTAACCACCAAATGGGCAACTAATGGCCCAGCATTTTTTGTTTCAAACTGTAATGAACCAACTTCAGACTCTCCAATCATCATGAGACACTCCATGCCCGATTGATAAGGTGGTGCAAGAGAAGGGACTCGAACCCCCACTCCTTTTCAGGAACTGGATCCTAAGTCCAGTGCGTCTACCTATTCCGCCACTCTTGCATTTTATTCCTTTTTTACCCCATCATCTTAACGAACTTTGCAAGCATGTCCAGCATGACTCTTATGCAAACCGTACTTCAGGAATACAGATGGTGGGCTGCCTTGGAATCGAACCAAGAACCTGCAGATTAAGAGTCTGTTGCTCTACCAATTGAGCTAGCAGCCCGATGTTGAATCACCCACGTTTATTTAACGGCTTCATTAAAAGCCCTAAACCGTGGTGATGTCTTTCAATTTTACATTCGCTTTTTCTTCTGCAACTGCAATCGACTTATCAGTCACTTCTTGCACCAAATCAGTCAAACGATTAAAAAAGTTCTCGGAGATAATTTTATCCTTTTTACCATCGCGAATCAAATTATTAAATTCTTTGCGAACATTACGCATTGCAACACGGCATTCTTCCAATTTTTTATTAAGAATCTTCGCTAAATCTTCACGTCGCGCTTTACTCATTTCTGGAAGCGCCAAACGGACAACCTTGCCATCATTAACCGGCGACAATCCCAAATCAGATGCTACAATAGCCTTTTCAATGTCAGGAAACAGACCCGTATCCCACGGTTGTATGGTAAGCAAGCGTGCTTCAGGCGCAGCTAAGGCCGCTACTTGCTTTAATGGAGTCATGGTACCATAACATGAAACACGAATATCCTCAATAAGACTGGTATGCGCACGCCCTGTACGAATTTTGATCAGTTCACCCTCAAAATGCTTGAGCGCTTTACCCATCTCATCATCCATAGCTGCTTTAAACGGCTTTGGGTTATTTTCTTCAAGTGTTAGTTTAATCATTCGTCGTCTCCGCTGTAAAAGAGCTGTAATTAATCTCTATGCACCGATTTCAAAACGCGCAAAACGTCTAATGCGAATATTTTCACCCGTCTTTGCAATCAGTTCCTGTACAATATCACTCACCGTTTTTTGATCGTCTTTCACCCATGTCTGTTTCAACAAGCATATTTCTTGATACAATTTATTGATTTTCCCTTCAATAATGCTCGCAAGCACTTTTTCCGGTTTACCCAAATCGGCCAATTGTGCTTTATAAATCTCTTTTTCATGTTCAAGAAATTTAGCATCAACGTCTTCTGGCACCAAATACATAGGCTTGAGTGCAGTAATATGTAAGCACAGCGATTTTGCAAAATCAAGCATATCCTGCGTGCGCGCCACAAAATCTGTTTCGCAATTAATTTCGACCAAAACGCCAATTTTGCTTCCCGGATGTATATACGCATGCACTATGCCTTCAGCAGTCTGCTTATCCAGACGTTTTGCCGCAATAGATGCACCTTTTTTGCGCAACAAATCAATTGCTTTATCAAAATCACCTTCAGCTTCTTCTAATGCCTTTTTACAATCCATCATACCCAATCCAGTTACCTGACGTAGGCGTTGAATAAGATCCAGATCAATTTTTGCCATATATTTTTTCCCTGTTACATAAAAAACAAGCACATACCTATTCCATTATCACCAGTGTGCCATAACTGACGCGTTTATCAACCACATCACATAGATCGTGGCTGACTAATACGCAATAATTGGAAGACCAACACAAACGTATCCCCCAATGTTTTAACCAACAGCAAGCGTGCACGTGTAGTATTGATCTGTGTCGGATCAATTACCCGATGTAATGCGTAATAACGATGAAACGTCGTCGCAAGATCTATGGCATATTGAGCGAGCAAATAAGTTTGATGATGATAGGCTATACCAGCCAACAGCTCTCTCAAAGAGACAATTTTTTTGATCAATAAGCGCTCCGCTTGCCCTAAATACACCGCATCATGCACCGTCACCGCATGCAGTTCAGCATGGGTGTCAGCACGACTTAACATACTTTGGGTGCGCACATACGCATAGTGCACATAGTACACGGGATTTTCTTCGGTCTTTTTTAGGGCCAATTCCACATCAAATTCAAGAGGTGACTCAGCTCTTTTATGTAAATAAAAGAATCGGGCAACATCAACGCCAACCGTGTCGATTACATCGGCAAGCGTCACAATGTTACCTGCCCGTTTTGACATACGAACCTGTTCTCCACCAGATTTCATACTGACCAGTTGATACAAAATAGTCTCAAGGGATACCGATGCATACCCAAAGGCTTGGCGCAATCCTTGCAAACGCTCAACATATCCATGATGATCATGCCCAAGAGTCATAACCAATACGTCAAATCCACGGTCGACTTTATTTTTTAAATAGGCGGCATCAGCAGCAACATAGGTATATTCTCCTGATGCTTTGCGCATAACGCGATCTTTATCATCACCAAAGGCCGTTGACCGAAACCAGTCAGCACCATCTTGTTCAAAAAGATAGCCATGCTCACGCAGCATGGTAAATGCACGTCCAATAGAACCATCAATATGTAATGTTTTTTCTGAAAACCATACATCATATTCAACGCCATACCGTGCTAAAGTATGCTTAATATCAGCTAATAAATGATCTACCGCATATTTTTGAAAAAAAAGCCCTTGCTCTCCCAAAACTGCAACACCGTACTCCTGCACACATTGGCGTGCAAGATCAAGCATGTATACTCCGGCATAGCCATCTTCAGGCAATGCACTGTCTAAACCAGCTATTTGCTGACAGCGAACTTTAAGTGATACTCCAAGTTTTGCAATCTGATTCCCTGCATCATTGATGTAATACTCACGTACTACCGTATGGCCAAGAAACTCCAATACATTACCCAAAACATCGCCAATAATAGCACCGCGTCCATGCCCAATATGCAGTGGTCCGGTTGGATTGGCACTTACAAATTCAATATTATAATTTTTGCGCGGAGTCCCATGATCTTTAAAAAACGCTTCGCCTTGCATCCCCAGATCATGCACCATCTGATTAAACGCCTCTTGCGTAAGAAAGAAATTGATAAAGCCTGGGCCTGCTATTTCGATCTTGGCAACAGCAGAATGCTGAAATTGGTCGATAAGTAATTGGGCAACCTCTCGAGGCACCTTTTTTGCTACTTTGGCCAATACCATGGCAGCGTTGGTTGAAATGTCGCCAAATTGCTGCTTCTGTTCATCAACATTAAGATCAAACGTAATGGGTGGGCATTGATCTGCCATAATGCCACAGGCAGCAACGATAGTTTGATAAAAGGTTTGTCGTATAGACTCTAATATATGCATAAATCACCATTTCATTGAAGAAACTTACTCGCGTTGAATATACGCAAAGATAGAGGTAAAGTCACGTTATGCTCTATCTTCAATCAAGTCAGACAATGCAGTCTTGATGTTGAGGGGACACAATGCATGACGAATATTCCACGCATGCTTCCAAACCTCACCGCCATGAGTAGATTCCAATACATATCCTAATGTCGGCATGCATGAATCAACCGCCTTTGCATGATCACCACCGCACACAACCATAATATTTTTTTCATACTTATGGGTATACAGTGCATGCACCGCCAGCGCATCTATCAGTTCATAACTAAATTTTATATAATGCTGTGCAGTATTAAAAAACCAGGTTCCAAGCAGTAGAGAACATAGGGGAAATCGTTTAAAAAAGCTAAAAGTATAGGTAAAACAAGAAATATTAAAACTATGCGTCAAAATATCCTTATTATGCTGCATAAAATGATTAATACGCTCATCATAAAATGCCTGACATTGCTCATCATCGGCAAATGATTGTATAAGATCAACCTTGTCTATCGCCATGTCCACAATACGTTCGTGCGACACTGGTTGACCACCTCGAAACGCAAGAAGCAGTTGGCGAAACTCAATATTCTCACATGGTACGTTCAATGCCGTAAGCCGCTTGCCTAGATCAAACATGGGGGTATCAGCAATTGCCGAATGCCATTCTGTCGCTGCTAATTCATTGAAAGCTGTTTTTATAGGAGTCTCTGCACAATGTAATTGCAGAACATACGTTGTTTTATGGGAAGCTCGAAAGTTTTCTTGATGTTTTTTGACCAAAACATCGTCCCCGTTATAATCCAGTGATCCCTCAAAAATCACAAAGGCCGATAGTTTTTTGGCTGCAGCACATATATCATCTTGCTGTTGGCCCGTTAATGGCGAATTAATGCGATCAACGTGGCAATCATGCATTATGTAAACACGGTTGCCCGTAGTCATATCGCGCCAAATGCTGATTTTATGAATCAGCGCACCGATTGGCGACGCCAAAAACAGCACAATCATACCTAACCAAAAACTTCTAAAGTGCATAATTTTCCCTTGTAAATACCACTATTGGTCAAAACCCCTTAATTATAAGTTAGTTATTTTCCGGGCAAAATCAATGAAAAGCGCTGATTAACACGATAAAAATCCCATGTCCTCCCCTTTTGACGCATCTACACAATAGAGTATCCTGATAGTAATACTTGTAGAAAAATCCCTTATTTCTTGGAGACAATATGTTAAAAAAAGCATTCTTGCTGACGGTAATACTTTGGACATCGACATTGCTACATCCAGCAACAGATGGCAGAATTTCACTCAAAGATATATTTTGGTCAAAAAAACGCTGTATACCGGTTCCTATTGTATTTCACCCTAAGTACGACATCACTCTGCTTGGTATAGAGCGATTTTCACCATTCGATACTAAAAAATATGGCAAGATCGCTGCCCATTTGCAAAAAGCCTTTGATAACTCACTCGCTTTTCAGAGACCGAACAAAATCACGGACGAACAACTTTTAATGGTCCATACAGCCGATTATTTAAAGTCACTTAAAAGTTCAACTACAATAGCATGCGGTGTTGGTATGCTCGGTCTTTCTTTAGTACCCAATTTCATCTTACAGCGTGCACTATTAAATCCTATGCGCTATGCAACCGGCGGTACCGTTTTGGGCGCGCAGTTGGCACTGCAATACGGTTGGGCCATCAATTTATCCGGCGGTTACCATCATGCCAAAGCCACCAAAGGTGATGGATTTTGTTTTTTTGCCGATATATCTCTTGCAATCAAGATCATGCGTCTTGCACACCCATCGCTCAAAGTACTTGTTGTCGACCTTGATGCACATCAGGGCAATGGTGTTGAGTCATTGGCGTATGGCGACTCACAGACGTTTATTTTTGATATATATAATGCCGACGGATATCCCAGCGGGGATTGTGCTAGTCGCATTAATTTTCCTTATCCACTTCATTGTGGGGCACGTGATGAAGAATATCTTACTATTCTCAAAACAGAGCTGCCGAAAGTCATAGCACACGTACAACCAGACCTCATTATCTATAATGCTGGCACTGATATTTATGAGCGTGATGAACTTGGTGGACTTCATGTATCACGCGAAGGCATCATCGAGCGCGATCATTTTGTTTTTGAGCAAGCATTTATTAGTCATATTCCTATTTTAATGGTTCTTTCTGGAGGCTATAGCAAGGAGAGTGCTGAAATTATCGGTGCTTCATTAGAACATATATTAGATCCACTTGTTAGCCATTGGCCCATGGGACCCGCATAAAGAGCTCTATTTAAAAAAATTTGCTATATTTATTGTAGGATAAAAGAAGAATTATTTATTTGGTAATGAGTATAATGAAACTATCAAGATGTATATTTTTATTTGCAATCTTATTGCTGAGCGCTCCTATACATACTAGCGCACCAAAAAAAGCTGTTTCATACAAAAAAGAAATCATATTCGCTGCAGGAATTATTGGTGTTTTCTTGATTGCGGGGATATACAACTATGAACGAAATGAACAGCAAGTAGTTGGAGCACAATTGTTGAACACCATGGAACAAGAAAGTTGTATTTCTTTGTATAATAAATCATGCAAAATTGTACAAAAATTGCACCCAACATCACCACATGCTTTACAATGGTCAGGTAATGGAACCTGGTTATCTGCATTATGCGGAACTACAATCACACAAGCTACAACAACATTTCAACTCATGGAGGGTTGTAGTAATTTTTATACTTATGGGCCATTAATGGTCACTGACTCTCATAAACAAAAAGCTACTATGCGATGGGAAAACACTAATGGCAATGATCATGAAAATCGCGCTACTTGGCTTTTTGAGAATTATCGCTATTTGAATATTCCAGGAATGAATGGATCATGAATATAGCAGTATTGGTTTCGGGCGGCGTTGATAGCTCGGTTGCCTTGCGGATTGCACAGGAGCAAGGGCATCAGGTTACCGCATTTTATCTTAAAATATGGCTTGAAGATGAACTTTCCTACCTTGGGCAATGTCCCTGGGAGGAGGATCTTGCGTATGTGCGCGCGGTATGCGATCAAGCACAGGTTCCTTTGCAAGTAATATCTTTACAAAAAGAGTACCATGAACAGATCGTTGCGTATGTCATTAGCGAAGTACAGGTCGGTAGAACTCCTAATCCCGATATGCTTTGCAACAAACGTATTAAATTCGGCCTTTTTCTTTCTTATATCGATCGTGAATTTCCAGCAGTTTTTGATAAAATCGCTTCTGGTCATTATGCCCAGGTGCGTGAACACAATGGCACGCATCTGCTTATACGCTCTCCTGATCCCATTAAAGACCAGACCTATTTTTTGGCATATCTCGATCAAACACAATTATCACGTATTATATTTCCTATAGGTCATCTTGCTAAACACGAGGTACGTGCTTATGCCCAACAGTATAATTTGCCTAATAAAGATCGCAAAGATAGCCAGGGAATCTGCTTTTTAGGCACCCTGAAATTTGAAGATTTCATTCGTCACTATGTTGGCGATCGCACGGGCAATCTTGTTGAATATGAAACAAGCACCATAGTAGGGCAACATAAAGGTTTTTGGTATTTCACTATCGGACAACGGCATGGCATACGACTTGCCGGTGGCCCTTGGTATGTAGTAAGCAAGGATCCAACAACTAACACAATTTTCATCTCCAAAAATTATTATGATGTCGATAAAGAACGTAATAATTTTACGATAACCAACTGCAATTGGCTTTATGGCCCACCAAATACCCCTGCCGAACTTCAGGTAAAATTGCGTCATGGTGCAATGATGCACTCATGCTCGCTTACCGCTCTTGATGCACACAATGCTCACATAACCCTGGCAACGCGTGATCAAGGAATCGCCGCAGGTCAATTTGCAGTTTTTTATCAATCTGATGTATGCTTGGGAACTGGTATGATTCTATAATGTAACGCGGCACATTGCTGCGTAAGGAAAGGGATGAATTATGAAAAAGTTAACCATTGTAGGCATGATGGTGGTTGCATGTTTTACACAGGCAATGGAGTCTAGTAGTGAGGAAAAGAAAAAAACTCAGGGCACAAAGTACAAAAAAACCTATAGCGCTGCAGCTCAAGGGAAAAAATCAAACAAATTTACCCAAGATGAATTAGCAGAAATACAGGGAATCATGCAGCTGGATAAAGCATGTCGATATACGTATCGCCCAAAACGAAAATCACTTCGTGATATACTCCAGGGAGTAATTTTAGAAGGACACGCATTAACAAATTTTAAAATTATTTTGAATGCCACAGGACAATGCACGATTCTTGATGAAAAAGGCGATCTCATTGGAAAATATCTCAGTACGCCTTCCGCATCACCATTAGCATCGTTAAAAAAAGTTCAGGATTTGCTTGCGCAACAACAAAAAACATCTTCTATACCAGCGCATATTCTAAAACGATCTCAGTCAACCCCCAATCTAATTGTTGCAGCACTATCGAGTCAGTTAGAAAAACAATCTGCACCAACTATTGAGCAATCTGCACAAGAGGAAAAGTATCTCATAGTGCGCTCGAAAGCGAAGAAACACTTACCTTCAACACTTGCTGAAGGATCAGCTCCGAGCGTTGCCAGCACATCGGGTAGTAGCACCAGTTCATCAAGTTCACCTTCTTTATTGCAAGTATCAGCTACACCTCAACCCGAACAACAACAAGAAGTGAGTGCTCAACAACAGCAAGCGAAGACTCGTTGGTGGCTTTGGTAACCGATCGAAGCATATATTTTAAAGACCTCTTTTAAAAAAATTGGTACACTCGTAGGAAAGATTGCGGTTATATCATAAGGCATTGACGTGATGAATCGGTGGCGCATTTCGTTCCCTACAGTGTTGACAATCACACGTATTATATTGATCCCACCAATTGTGTATGCAATGATGCACAATTGGTGGGGTATAGCATGCACATTTTTTGTTATTGCAGCCTTAACTGACATACTTGACGGCATGATAGCACGTTGGTGGAACGATAAAACCTGGTTAGGTGCATGTCTCGATCCCGTCGCCGATAAATTACTAATTCTTTCATGTTTTTTTGCATTAACTTTGGTGCATGGTCCACTGATTATTCCGTCTTGGTTTGTTGCAATCGTACTGATCAAAGAACTTCTTCTTATTGCTGGTACCATTGCTGTTTTTTGCATACGAGGCTACATCCCAATACAACCAGTTTTTTTAGGTAAAAGTGCCATGTTCGTGCAAACATTGTTTATTATGTGGCTTTTTGCGTGTTCCTTTTTTCATTGGATGCCAATAAAAACGTATTATGCAATGCTTGGACTGGTACTCATAACCGTTTGTGCTTCTTTTATTCACTATGTATCGATTTGTATAACCTGGCTGATAAAAGCCTAAAGTAGGAATTATGATTACACGTATACAGCAATGCTTTTTTGTTATCGTTATAGTATGTACTGGACTTGGGTACACCGCGCCAGCGGGGGAAGAGTTTGTGGTAAAAAAGGACAAAGCAAGTACGCTCTCTACATCGCGCATGAAAGAGGATATAGGCGAACAGCTTTTTGATACTTTTGGACAATTGACCAAAGCATTCACGCTCCTTGCTCAAGCCCAAGAAGAGCTCTTTGATGCATCGCGCCGCGTTCTGAAAGAAGAATGTCTTAATGCATGCAAAAAACCGCAACTCAGTACCATTCATCAAAAAGCCCATGACGTACAAGAAGAAACCAAGAGAGTGATGAAGGATGTTGAGCAACTTTTGCGTACAACACAGTCACTGAACACAACACTGCGTAAATAATAAGCTAGAAAAAGCAGAAAAATCTGATAAAGTCACATAATAGTGGTATATAGGTTTAATTATTAAGAAAGATCTCATCAATGGCTGGCTATAATCGTGTTATTATCATCGGAAATCTTACCCGCGACCCAGATTACAAGCAATTAGCTTCGGGACAAGCAGTATCTCGTTTGAGTATTGCCTCTAATCGCCAATTTAAAAATCGGCAAACAGGAGCTGCTGTTCAGGAAGTTTGTTACATCGATGTCGACGTGTGGGGAGCACAAGCGGAAAGTTGTAAGCAGTATTTGAAAAAAGGCAGCCCCGTTTTGGTTGAAGGACGTCTCAAGCTCGATTCTTGGGAAGATGCCAACGGCCAAACTCGCAGCAAGCATTCAATTGTTGCCGATCGCATTATCTTTTTGGGTGGAGCGAGCGCACAACAAGATGACACCGTGCATACGCGTTCAGACAACGAAGAACAAGACCTCCATGATCAACCCAGCACACGTCTTGACCCAAATAACAGCAAAGAGCGCGAAATTTTAGAACACATTGAGCAGCTGAAAAACAAAAAAGTTACTCCGGCAAAAAAAAGCATAACCAAACAAGACTCGACAAAAACTAATGACGCTCGCGCTTCTGGCGAAATTAATTTTAAAGACGAGCAACCGTTTCGAGATGACTTACCTTTTTAATCATGCATCACAATTCATATCCGACCTGATACGTATAACTCAGTTGTTTCTTGTTGCGTAAGCTAATAGTTATAATGGCACTTGGCCCTGGTTGGTTATATGCATAATGGAATGACTCGTTAACTTGATAAGTTATTTTTTTGTGTTTAGGCAACAGGGCATCAGTTTTTTGAATCTCCATTGGAGTGCTTGCACCCATCGTGGGCGGGATATTCGGTGCAAATGTTATTTTACCATTGGCCTCTGCACGTACCACAAATTTTGATTGCATTGTATGTCTGACACCTTTAGCAACCATGGTAACTTCTACGGGATACTGCGTTTGATTACGGATCACGAGCCCTCCAACAATATCTGCGGCAAGCATTGGTGCATTACATGCAATTATCGGATACATGATTATTGAGAGTATTGTACTATATTTCATATACGTCGACCTATTGGCAAGCAAAGAATACACGATACCCAACAGTATTTTTATTCTGCATCATAACCGTCACATCGGCATGACATGCCCCAACCACGATTTCGCGATAGGGAAATTGTTGTTCGACAGATAAGGCTTGCACCTGATTGTTAGGTAATTTAACTCTAATTGCATGAATCTCAATAATTCCTGGTTTTCCCTGACCATCAGGTTTAAGTGCCATAAGCGTGTTGGGCGCAATAGATACGGTACGATTTTGTTTATTATATGCCCCATACTGAAACGACACATCAACTACGATGGTATACGGAGTGTCATTACGCACATTAAATCCTTGAGTCGCGAGCGCCGACAATCCCACGCTTGTAAGAAAAGATACAGTAAACAATGATATCTTTTTAATCTGTTTCATCACTTCTCTCCATACTCTTGCTTAACAGCACGATTTACCCTGCTACAGCATGTTTAATTATATTGTATCTGAAATATTTGTTAAAAATCAACAAAAAGCATGTTTTTACACTTAAAAATTGATATAAATTCGCTGTTTTTAATGTTTTCATTGACAGATTGAAAATAATAACAAGAGAATGAAAGTAGTAGCATACCAAATATTAGGCAAGGACTTCTTATCATGAAACAAGGAATCAGTAAGGTCATCTATAGACGATTGTTGGGAATATATATCATGGGCGCCGCGCTCTCTTACAGTGTGTGCACCGATAATTATGCGGCTTTTGATGATCCCTACCCCGTAACGCCGTTTAGATCTCTACTCGCAACCTGCGCACAGATGTGGCAACTATATGATTGTTTAATGCAAGAACCTCACGACACTCCACCTATAGTCATCGATGCCATTACCGGGTGTTCTATACGTTTTGAAGAAGAAGTAGCTTCATTTCTTAAACAAGAAGAGAACGATGATGCGACACACAATGAAGATGTTGCTTATCTTGCGAATATACTGGAGCAACTGTTACATATACATAATAAGCTTAAACAACACACCAACTTTCATCACTCAGTACGTCATAATTTAGTGCGTATGTATAATGCCATGAATGCATGCAAAGATGATCAAGCACAAGAATAAATAGTCACTGCCTCTCAATCAAAGAGCCATTGAACTTCAATGCCGAGCGCCCCACCGCCAACGCCGGTGGTCACAATATTTCTACCGCCAACATTGAGATTATAAAAGGCCCCTAGCCGCAACCCAGTAGTTGGGTTCTGGCGAGTAAAATCATACTCAAGCAAAAAATTTAATGTTTGCATCGACCAGGCGGGAATGAGGCGGGAAGTACTCTGAGTAGAACACTCTGCCTTCGATTGCTCGCGGCAGGATTGCATATGATCAGCGTATTTGTTTGCGCAAGAGAAACAGAGCAGCAATGAAAAGCCACGAAAAAAGTGATCCGCTTGCATATACCCAGCAGCAAGCCACTGCGGACCACGGTGTACCGAAGCACGAACAATAGTGAGCTCACGAGTATCGTTACACGTCACCACATGTCGCTCTTTATCTAAAAAATGCACGGCGCTGGCATGCCCACCAATGGTCAACCAATCATACAATCCTAATGCGATATCGAACGTAAACGGGATACCCATGTGCTGATCATAGCCCAAAGAAAATACGCCTGGTGTTGTGAGAGCAATTGGCGCTAATACACCAATTTTTCCCGTAAGATCAATAAAATCCAGCTCTTGCGTATCTTGATAGTTCAATGTCCACCCGATATAAAAGCTCGCATCCCCCATACCCTGTTGGCATGCTGGCGGTTTGGCCGAATCTGCAGATTCTATGTGATAGACACTTTCACGCTTAATTGACCGAAAAGGGAGTAAGGCGTACAAAAATACTCCACGCACTATGTTTTGCGTAAAACCCAAAAATGCCTCTGATAGATTAAATTTTTCGGGACATGCATGCCCATCTTGATAAATGCCACACAGAGTAATCTTATTGCCTTGAGCATTGCGTGCACGGGTGCTACTTCCGCCACCTGCCATAATATCGATACTGGTCAAACTTTTTACATCAAGGCGCGTAAGCCCAGGAAAATAACTTGCCCGATAAAAAAAGAGATTATCAGCAGATGGTGCGCCGTTACTCAAGGAATATGCTCCTAAAAGAACCAAAGCTCCATAATAAACAATAGCATCCTTCACAAAATTTCCTCTAAAAACTAGCTTTACCTGAGAAACAGATTAACTACCATGCCCAGCTACCCGTTGAGCCCTTAGTATACTTTGGTATACTAATTATTACATTAATTACTATAGCTATACGAGCGGGGGAATACCGTATGCAAGAATATAAAGATACCTGTACTTCTGAAGCCTGTTGTACCGGAAACGAAAATCACTCACCATCTGATCAGCAAGAAGTAGCAGTACTGTCTGCTGAACTTGATGCATGTCATACGCACCTGAAAGAGTGGAAGAATAAATTCTTTTACGCAAGTGCAGACTTTGAAAACTATAAAAAACGCGTAGCCACTGATCGTGTTGCTCAAATAAACGCAACGCAAACAGAGTTTGTACGCAAACTGCTCCCGGTTATTGATGGGACCGAACGCGCATTAGCAACGTTTGAAGATACCACTACCCCCCCTATTGTTGCAGAAGGTCTGCGTATGGTATATCAAACATTTCAGCACTTTTTGCGTGAAATCGGCGTTGAAGAAATTAATGCCACCGGGCAATTCAACCCTGAACTACATGAAGCGCTATCATCGGTAGCGGATTCTGCATATCAATCTGGTGACATTACCCAAGTGCTACAAAAAGGATATATGTTGCAAGGAATCCTCATTAGACCTGCATTAGTAAACGTAGCACAATAATCATTATAGCAATTATTGCACTTTTACCCCCTATTTTCATACTATAAAAATAGGGGGTAAATATATGGGTATATTGTTATTGGTTAATGTAGGTGTTTGCGTAGTACTGATTATTCCGTTTTTCGTGATTCTTGACTATACTCAATACCTTCTGCGCCGCTTGGATCAAAAATCAAAGGACAACGGCAACAATGAGTTCGACAATAATTAAGATAATAATAGCCACCGTAAGCATATCTTCACGCACTGCGTCGATTTTATGTTGAAAGACTGATCTCACGTCATGAATAATCGTTAATTTTTTTTCAATCATTTCACGCCAATCGTCAATACTCAGCTTGTCTACCAAAAGATCATACAGTTCAATGAAGTAAGGTTCATTAATCGTTTTTATACTATTTTCAAGTCGTTCGGTAATCACAGAAATATCGACTTTTAATTTGCCAAGTTCATCCACCGGCCCTGTTGATAAGGTACCGATAAAAGGCAAAAATGATCGAATCGGTATTTTACGTGTCTTACCTTCGTAAATAGCATTAAGTTGTTGATCCAAAAGACGATCAAAAAAGCGTAACTCAAGCTGCTCGATATTGGCAAACTCAAAAAAACTTAACGTATCTTCATAATCAGTATCATATAAAAATGCAGCATCACTATCGACTACCGTTAAATCGCCTTTAAAATAACCAATCGATGATTCGAGCATCTCATCTTTTTGATACTCAGATAATGTTTCAGTTTCAAAGCGCAAGGTGGATGCAATGTCACTGCCATACGAGTCTTTCAACTCAGCTGGTCCAAAATTAGGATCAGTATCAACTTGTATCACCAAGTACGTAGCGTGCGTATTGAAAAACTTTGGTCTCGCCAAGTATGGTTTAATTTTTTCAAACACGGAAATAATATCGTTCATGCTTTGCTCTTGAAACTTATCATCAAGCGCCGGTAAATCTTCGCGAAGCTTGCGTAACGTGCTTTCAAAAGGAATTTTATACGTCAGAGAAACTGTTGCAAAGCTATGAATTTTGACACTCGTACAACGCGAAGTAGTATGCGGGTGCGGCAGTTCCACCGATAGTGGTGTATGATAGTTTTTAAAATATTTGGGCGGTATTTGCGGATATGTTTTCAGCACTCCGCTGTGCTGAATTTTTTCAATATCAGCATCTTCTCCAATATCAAACGCATGATAAATAAAGATATTGCCTGAAAAAACATGCAATTTTTGCTGCATATATTCGTCAGCTTGTTTGGACATTATGTTACTCCTTCGTATACTGCTGTGAGAAATAACGTAACAGACTCTACTCTATTGAGCAACCAGATCGTGTATATCTATGCTCTATCACGCCCTCATCATTACTTTATATGCTAGTATACAGGCTGGTTTATGCACCATCATTTCCTTGATTATTGGTCTGATAGTCGCATACTTTGTATGGCGTTATCAATGTCCTGGATACACGTACATACATGCCCTGTTGTACATGTATTCCTGCATGCCCACAAAAGCCGCTGCATTAGCAGTCAATGTTTGTTATGGCGCCCACGGTATGGTGAGTATTACTATCGCCTTGCTTATGCTCAATATTCCGTATGCTACCGTGATAATGCAACAAGCATATACGGCACACCTTGATTACGAAAGCATCGATGTTGCTGCCGAATTTGGCGCATCTTCATGGCAATGGTATAAAGATATTGCATTACCACAATTAGCACCTGCAATCCAACAATCTGCACGCATGATCTTTACTCTCTGTTTTTGTTCTTTATCATTCTGTCCGATATTAGGCAATCAATGGTACCATGCAACTCCTGAAGGCATGATGCAAAATGCATATTACACCAACAATACCAATGCATTGGCACTCTATGCAATCTTGCGTATTGTAATATTAGGGATCGTCTGGAGTAATGGATTCTTGCATGAACAAAGATCATCAATAAGCATGCCCATCGATAACCCACGCATACACCAACCTACTCGTTTACCAAATATGGGAGCATGGACCATCATACTACTCCTGCTCTTGTTGCTTATACCATGCACCAAATTGCTACAGCATGGTATCCATCACGGAATGTTGGCCTATTGGCGTGCATTGATCCGCGGCAATCATGATCCACACCTTGCATTACCTGCATTGCGTGCAGTGTATAACAGTATTTTTGTGGCGTGCTGCAGTAGCATTATAGCGCTCGGCATAAGTTATATACTATGTGCAATCAGTACTCTGTATCCAGCGCATATATACAGTGTGCTGGCATTTCCTTTTTGTGTAGGCTCTGTTGGATGCAGCCTCATGTGCACCGCATTAGCAAGCACAAGCTGGTTATGCGGATGGCCAGCGCTCATTATTTCGCATGCACTCCTCAATTATCCGTATGCATATTATCTTATCAAACCCCATTACCAACAGTACAGTCGGGAACTTGTTGCTACTGCACAGACATATGGTGCAAGTCGCTGGTACATATTTGTCACGATAACAGCGCCGTTGTTATGGCCCGCAGTGCGGTGCGCATTATGTATATGCTTTAGTCTCAGCATTACCGAAGTGGGCGCAACAACCACCATGCATACGTTACCAACCATGGCATGTGCAATTAAAATCTATAAAAACGCAACATACGACGCAGGGAGCATTGGCATGACCTGCATCGTATGTGTATTAGCTTATAGCGTAGCCTTTTTGGGCAACACTAGTATGTATTAAGAAGTATATTCTTCGTCATCAATGTCTTCGCTCACCATCGAACCTTTCTCTTCTTGTTCTTTTTCTTGTTGTCCAAAAATTTTCTTTACTAATAGTGTTCCAATCGCAACAGTCACCGCAGCAGAAATAGTCGGCGCCCACGGATAATCTTGATCAGCTCCCATATTAGGAGGCGTATCGAAACTCGGAATCTTTCTGGAGTTATGCTTTTTTGCTTCCCTTGTGCTATTCCCGCTCCCTGCAGCTTCTTGGTCCCTTCCTTGGTCGTGTCCTACTTCTCGCGCGCCTTCCCTACCCTCTTCTTTGACTTCTTCTTGGGCATCTTCGATGTCTGTTGCTGTCTCTTGTGATGCACAATCCGCTGATGGGTGCGTATCTCCTCTAGTAGGAGCTTGGTGCATAGGCGCAGAAGAACTCGCAAAATCGGCGTTCGGGAAAAACGGAAAGCCGTCAAACAGCTCGCCTGGGACCCTTCTTGGCGTATGTTTAGACTTAATATGTTCTACAATAGGAATCGCTGCGAAACAAAGGCTTACCGGTGGGGCAACTGGAAAGAGCAATGTCGCGGCACTAAAGCACATAAGGCTCTGTATATAGTTACATCCATCGTTTTTATTATAGAATATATTTGAAACGCTTTGAACACCACTATATACGTTACTCGCCACGTGCTTTACCGCGCCACCAAGCACCATGGATTTGTGATCACACTGCTTATTACCGTCTGGCGTAGGTACCATACAAACAGAATTCACATTACCCATTAAAATCATGATTGCTGCTGCATGTATATACGTTGTTATTTTTACCATAAAAAATCCTTTCAATATAAAGAAAAATACACTCAAATAATACGCATAAATAAGCAATAATGCAACGTTATTTTCTATATGCATTGCGTACCACTCCTTAATGCCGTACATCATGCCTTCTATCCAAATGCACATAATGTATCATAAAAACCACCATAAAAACCGCTCCACTGGCTGTTGCAAGTGATCCAGCTGCTGACACATCCATGGTGTATGCGAGCAAACATCCTCCCCACACAGCGCTTACACCAAAAAATAATGCGTGCCACATCATTGCTACAACATTTGATGAGCATAGATATGCAGTAGCTGCTGGCACTAACATAAGTGCAACGACTACTAGAGCACCAACGACATCAAATGCACATACACATGTTATACTTGTCATAATCATTAAACAGTAATGAAGCGTGCGCGGACGGAATCCACTCGTATATGCAAGTGTATCGTCAAATGAGGCAAGCAGTAATTCTTTGTATACTATATAGGTTCCTATGCCGTTGATACATGCAACAGCACTCATCATCCAGAGCGCTTGCGGCCCCCAATCATTGCCATATACTATGAAACGTTTGAATGGCGCGAATACCAAATGACCCAAAATTACCATATCCATATCAAGATGAATGGTGCGTGCATATAGACTAATCAGAATCACGCCTATAGAAAAAAAGAGCGGAAATACTAATCCAATCGCGGTATCTTTTTTAAATTGACGCGTATGCATAATTGCTTCAGTTAATACTACCGTCGCAAGACCTGCACATAATGCACCAATAATAAGGGTGAACGACGTGCATTGTCGGTTGAGCAAAAACATAATGACAATACCAGGCAATAATGCATGACTCAACGCATCACTCATGAGCGCCATACCACGTATTACTAAAAAGACGCCGGGCACAACACATGCAATGGTAGTCATAAGCATAATGGCAATGAGCTCTGCATACATACTATCACCTACATTGAGTCTCTTGATTATGAAACAGTATACTTGTTCCCTTTGGTAAGCACGAGTGAAAACAACGTCCACATAATGGCTACTACGGCGATTACCGGACCGGTGGGCATATGATGAAATGCAGCACTGATCATTATACCAATCACACTTGCGCATGCACCAAACAATGCAGAACAACCTATAAATGTGCTAAAGCGGGATGTCCATAAACGAGAAGCTGCCGCTGGCGCAATGAGCAATGTACTCATTAAAATCACCCCAACTATACGTAGCCCAATAATAATGGTGGCCATCAGCAATAAGGTAATGAACGCATCATAACAGCCCACCGAATATCCCTGCGTCCGCGCATAGACATGATCAAACGTCGTTAATTTTAACTCTTTCCACCAAAGCGCTACATGCAATGCAAGCATGCATGTCGTGATCAGCACAATATAACAATCATACATACAGATTGTTGCAGCATTACCAAAAATTATGGTGGTCAACAACGATTGTTGAGGCAATGCATACTGTTGTGCCATCGTGATACACACAAGACCAAATCCAAAAAATACCGATAATATAATTCCTAAAATTGTGTCCATTTTAAACACCGTAGTACGCCGTAAAAGATTAATACTCACCAACGCACACAATCCTGAGCACCACGCGCCAAACATAAGCCAAAAACGATCTGCCCCTGATGCAAGTATAAATGCAATCGCGGTTCCGGGCAGGCATGCGTGCGCTAATGCATCACCGAGCAAACTTTGTTCGCGCAAAAATGCAAAAGCCCCAATAAGCCCTGCCGTACAGCCTAAAAACAGCATGCACACAATAACGATGCATAACGTATAATCAAAGCACAACATATATTTGGATCTCTTACTTAGATACGCATTGCAACATGTTTTCCATAGGTCTTTGCAAGATTTTCTTGCGTAAACACTCTGTCACGTTGTCCATATGCTATACACTGCACATTCAACAACATGATCCATTCAAAATGTGTATCAATACTTTGCAAATCATGATGAACAATAATCATTGTTTTTCCTTGATCACGTAATGATTGCATAATGGATACAATCAGCAGCTCGGTTGGTGCATCAATACCAACAAAGGGTTCATCCATCAAATACAAATCTGCTTGCTGCACAAGTGCACGTGCAATAAAGATGCGCTGTTGTTGTCCGCCGGACAATTGACTGATAGAAGTATCGGCATACGTATCCATCTCGACTGCTTGCAGAGCATCAAGCGCTCGTTTACGCTCTTTGTGTCCTGGACGCACAAACCACCCCAATGATGCATACGTTCCCATGAGTACAACTTCTAATACCGTAATAGGAAACGTCCAATCTATTGATAATCGCTGTGGCACATATGCAACACGTTGTAATGCTGATGCATGGTTTTGACCAAAAAGTTCAATACAACCACTCATGGGTTTGATGAGTTGAATTGCCGTTTTGAGCAACGTGCTTTTTCCCGCTCCATTAGGCCCGACAACGGCCATCATGATTCCTTGAGGGATAACCGCATTCACGTGCCACAAAACCGGTTTTTTTTGATAAGCAACCGTAAGCTCTTGTATCACCAGTGCAGCGTTCATTACTCGACACACCGTATCATTATGATTCTTTTTTCAAGATAGCCATAAATGCTTCTTGCGGTACTTCGACGCTGCCAATTTGCTTCATGCGTTTTTTCCCTTCTTTTTGTTTTTCCAACAACTTACGTTTACGCGAAATATCACCACCGTAACATTTTGCGGTAACATCTTTGCGCAATGGAGCAACTGAAGCACGTGCAATAATTTTTGCACCTAATGCCGCCTGAATCGCAACTTCAAAAAGTTGCCGCGGAATAAGTTTACCGAGTCGCTCAACCAAATCACGCCCAATATGATATGCCTTATCACGATGCACAATACATGAAAGCGCATCAACCGGATTCTTGTTGATCAAAATATCCATCTTTACCAGATCTGCCGGCTGAAACCCCGCTTCTTCATAATCAAAACTTGCGTAGCCGGAGCTTAATGATTTGAGTTGATCATAAAAATCGGTGACTACTTCGTTAAGTGGTAACTTGTATTTAAGAATAACGCGTCGATCGTCAATGTAAGAAAGTTCAAGCTGTTCGCCCCGTTTATCTTGGCACAAGGTCATCATTGCCCCGAGATACTCCTTAGGAACAATAATCGTTCCTTTGATCATCGGTTCAAGAACTTCTTCTACCTGCCCTGCATCAGGAAAATCGGATGGCGTTTCAACATCGATAAGTTGCTCACTATGACTCAAACGGACTTTATATAAAACGCTCGGTGCCGTTGCAATAACTGAAACTTCATACTCTTGCTCAAGCCGCTGCTTGAACACATCCATATGCAATAATCCCAAAAACCCACAGCGAAAGCCAAGCCCCAATGCTGGTGAACTCTTTTTTTCTACCGTCACACTGGCATCATTAAGAGTTAATTTTTCAATCGCATCACGTAATAGCTCAAATTCTGACGCATCGACCGGATAAATACCGGCAAATACCATTGGTTTGGCCGGCTTGAAACCCGGAAACGGATTAACAGGATACTTGGTATGATACAACGTATCACCCACGCGCGCTTCTTTAACCGTTTTCATGCCGGTAATAATATACCCAACTTGGCCCGCATACAGTGCCTCAGTCGGCGTTGGATCTGGATACATTAAGCCTACTTCCAATATTTCATAGCTTCGTTTTGAATGCGCAAAGGTAATTTTGTCACCCTTTGTAATAACGCCATCATGTACTGCAGTAAGACATATTACACCGCGATATGCGTCATACCATGAATCAAAAAGTAACGCCTTGAGCGGTTTTTCACGTGAACTATCAGGTGCGGGAATGCGCGCAATAATTGCCTGCAAAATTTCCTGCATACCAATGCCAGCTTTGCCCGAAGCCTGAAGAATTTCATCCGCAGAAAAATCAAACAAAGAAACCAACTGCTTAGTAATACGTTCAGGATCGGCATTGGCCATATCGATCTTGTTCATGATCGGAACAATGGTCAAGCCTTGTTCAAACGCTAAATAAAAATTTGCCATTGTCTGCGCTTCAACGCCCTGGCATGCGTCAGTCAACAGTAACGCTCCCTGGCATGCATATAACGACCGTGAAACTTCATAGCTAAAATCCACATGTCCCGGGGTATCAATAAGATTCAAAAGATAGGTCACCCCTTGATAAGTATAAAACATCGAAGCCGTTTGAGCCTTGACTGTAATCCCTCGCTCACGCTCAACCTGTAATTTATCTAAAAATTGCTCATGTTTTTCACGTGCTGACAACGTCCCCGTTATCTCGAGCAAGCGATCCGACAGGGTTGATTTGCCATGATCAATATGGGCAATAATAGAAAAATTACGTACGTGCTGCGGAAGAATCGATTTTAAATCAGGAATTGTTGTGGACATACTAAACTCAGTATATATAAAGGTGCAATTATCTTATTCAGTGTATGCAAAGAGTTCCCACATGCCAAATTTTTGCTATAACAAGAGAGAATTCATCATCGTCGCGGTTATGGCTGGCCCGATAAAAAAGAAAGTATTTGGATACCTACAGGTCACAATGGTCATGGAGGTGCCCACTGGGACGTCCAGCATCCAGACGGTAATTATGATAATATTGTTCCTGGTGGAAAAATCCGAGGTGCCAAATGAAAAAACATTTTTTTGTTCCTTATTCAGATACGGACAATACAGCGCAAGACACTATTTTAACGTGCAAACGCGTCAAATTTTATGCCCGCAAAGATGAAGATGCATTTTTTGAATGGATTAATAAAATAGAATGTATTGAAAAAACCTCGGCAGCCAGCGACGAACTTTATTTGCATATTGCAGCAGACGAATTACATGATCAAGATTTAGATGATCTCATAGCCCTATTTTATCGCTACAACATTGAAATGTCCCAATTGGCTCGATTTCTTACCAAAGAAAATAAGCATTGGTTTTACGATAACAAGAAGGCATTTTGGCGCAAAAAAGTCTTTGGTATAACGCAACGCCAATAGCAGCGAGAGAAATATTGTGCATACAAAAATACTAATATCATGCAAGAGTATTAAGTTCTATTCACACGAAGATGAAGATTTATTTTTTGCCTGGATCAAACAAATTCCTTGCATACGTCATGTTTCTGGAGAACGTGATATCATATACTTACATATGAAGCATAAAAAAACCACTAAGCAAGAGCTTAAAGCTCTTGTTGCGTTATTTCGTAGATATAATATTAATCTAAAAGCACTGGACATATTAATTAATAGCAAAAATCGAAGCTTTTTTGAAAATATAAAAAAATGCTATTCAATTAATATGTATCCTGCAAAAAGTTGTGATTAAAGAAATCATATCGTAAGTCAAAATATTTTATGAGATTGAATGTTGTCACGAACAATATCTGCAAGTGATAAAAGATTATCAATGATAGGTAATAAAGGTCCTGTGGGTAGAAGTAGGTGCACTCAACTCCAAATCAGTACCTACAACGTCCTTCCAGATAGTTTTAATCGCATCCTCTAAGTATGTTCTTTCTTCTTTTTCGACTATAGGCCTAACCACTGCGTTTACTAAATACTCAATGGATTCATGGGGATAGAAGTCAAGCTTTAGAACATTTGCAACGCACAATGCAGCGACTTCTACCACAATAGCACCTTGGTGTTGACGCACCACATGTTCCATATTTTTGTGTCGAAATTTTGTAAGAAATGCTGCCTCATGTACCTGTCTGAATAAATCGTTAAGTTTTTGGTATGGTGTTCTGCGAAAAAACCATGTAGCACTTTTTTGCTTATCGTGATTTCTACGAATCCACGATTCTTGAGGCAAATACTGATCAATATAATCAATTTTTTCTGCAAAACATTGTACAGCTAAAATTGAACTTATTGTCAAAAGTGTTAATTTTCTAAAATAAGATAAAAACATAATGATTTTCTATTTCCTATCTATCAGCATTAACAATATATTAATTTTAGTAACCAAAAATTGCGTAGTCAACAGTTTGCTTTACCCCTTTATAGCGTAAAAATTTAAATTTTGATCTCACAAAACTACCCCGACTTGTAGGTCAGGGTAGTTTGTATATGAAATTATAACTTTTTACTGTTTATGCAGTTGTATTTGATTCAAGATCATCACCGGCACCATCTTTCCAGATAGATCTCATCGCCTTATTCAGGAACGGCATTTCTTCTTCGACTACCGGGATAGCCACTTTGTCTTCTAAACGTTGAATTTGCTCAGGAGTATCAAAGCGCAATTTTAGGGCATCTACAATGGTCGATATTACAACTTTTTTTAATGTCTCATTGTCATTCACCGAACGCAACCCTCTTTCACGAGAACTAACCGTATGGTCTGATTTTGCATAAATCGCTGTCTTATGCATCGACTCAAATAGACCATTCAGTCTTTCGTATGACGTTTGGCGTTTATCGCGCCAAAACCACATACGACCTTGCTGTTGCTCATGGCTTTTACGAATCCATGATGATTCAGGCAAATACGTCTTAATATAATCAATTTTTTCCGAGCTTCCCGCTAGGCATTGAGCAGCCGAAATTACACTTATTGTCAAAAATAAAAATCTTTTAAGATAAGATAAAAACATAAAGAACCTTCATTATTTTTCCAATTAGAATTAACTACATATTCATTCTAACAACCCAACATGCATTGTCAATAGCCTATCTTGGTCCATTATACAGGGTGAAAATTCAAGTTTTGATCTGAAAAATCGCCGTAAAACATGTTTCAGGTTCAACCAAAATAATGCTACACGCTCTGTCATGTTAATCCATATTTTTGCTCAATCAAATGACTACCCTTTCTCCAATGTTAATCTTGTGTTATTTCACCTTTGGGAGTAGTATAAACGAAAGTCGAATTGTTGCTTGCAGCACGGCATTTTTAATAATTTTTTGATGGCGGAGAATAACGCATATGGACACGACTAAAAATCATGGCAAGGCGCACAAGCCTGGGGTTAGACCTATTCTCATTGAAGACGAGTTACGGAGTGCCTTTCTTGATTATGCTATGTCAGTCGTGGTCAGTCGTGCCTTACCTGACGTTCGTGATGGCCTTAAACCTGTCCACCGCCGTGTGTTGTATGCCATGCATCAACTGGGATTCCATTACAACAAGTCCTATCATAAATCAGTGAGCGTAGTGGGTGAAGTACTTGGTAAGTATCACCCCCATGGTGATCAAGCCGTCTATCAAACGATGGTCGGTATGGTACAGGATTTTGCAAAACGGTATCCATTGATTGATGGGCAAGGCAACTGGGGTTCTGTTGACGGTGATAATGCAGCTGCAATGCGTTATACCGAAGTACGTATGGCAAAGATCACGCAAGAACTTTTGGCCGATTTAGATAAAGAAACCGTTCCTTTTGTTTCAAATTTTGATGAATCTACCGTTGAACCAACATTACTACCGAGCAAGCTTCCACACTTACTCATCAATGGTACCACCGGAATCGCCGTCGGTATGGCGACTTCAATTCCACCGCACAACTTGGGTGAAGTTGTTGATGCGTGCTTGGCATTACTCGCCAATGAACAGATCAGCGATGAAGAGATTTTTGAAAAAATTCCTGCACCCGATTTTCCTACCGGTGGCATTATTTGCGGTAGAGCAGGTATCGTACGTGCTTACAAAACTGGACGCGGTAAACTCATTGTTCGCGGTGTTGTTGATGTCATAGAATCAGATAAAAAAGCTCAACTGATCATCACCGAATTGCCTTATTCAGTCAATAAAGCTGATCTGGCAATCAAAATCGCAGAATTAGCGCGAGAAAAAATTATTGATGGCATTGCCAATATTAAAGATGAATCAACCAAAAAAGGAATGCGTTTAATTATTGACTTAAAGCGTGGTGAAGCGCCCAGTGTCGTTTTAAATCAACTCTACAAGCATACCAATCTACAAGTCTCTCACTCCATGTTAATGTTGGCACTCCTTGATAATCGACCATTGGTCTTTACCTTACGTCAAATTTTGCAACATTTCTTAATTCATCGACGCGAAGTTATCTTTAAACGCACCACATTTGATATTAAAAAAGCACGAGCACGAGAACATATTCTGATCGGTTTCATTATTGCACTTGATAACATTGACGCCATCGTTGAAATGCTCAAAGCATCCCGTTCTTCTGAAGAAGCTATCACCCAGTTACATCTTCGCTATATGCTTTCGCAAGAACAATCACGTGCAATTCTTGATATGCGTCTACAGCGCTTGACAGGTCTTGAGCAAGAAAAAATTCGTGCAGAAATGCTCGACATAAAAAAAGAGATTGACCGTTTGCGTACCATTCTTGAAAATGAATCTGCCCTTAAACAAGAGATTCAGGCTGAGCTCATTGGTATTAAAAATAGCTATGCTGACGCACGAAAAACCCGCATTGAAGGTGCTGTTGATATTTTATCCGAGGCCGATTTAATTCCTGATGAAGAGGTCGTCGTCACGCTGACTATGCGTGGCTACATTAAACGTGTTCCATTAATCACCTACGGTATACAACATCGTGGTGGTAAAGGTAAAATGGGACTTGCGAGTCTGGAAGAATCTGAGGACGTGATGCAAGATATGTTCATCACCAAAAATCATGATGAACTTTTGTTTTTCACCAACGTTGGTCGTGTGTACAGTTTAAATGTTTTTGAAGTGCCAGAAGCATCGCGTACTGCGCGTGGTCGAGCAATTGTTAACTTGTTGCAGCTTCAGCAAGGTGAAATGGTTGTAAAACTCATGTGCACCCGTGAAATGGAAGGAAAATTCCTCATTATGGTCACCAAACATGGTACCACCAAACGTGTCGACGCCATGGCATTTGCAAAAATTCGCACAACCGGTATTCGCGCCATTACGCTTAATGAAGGTGATGAGCTAGTCTCATGCGCCATCAGCACCGGCAATAATACGTTAGTCATAGCAACAGGGCATGGTAATGGCATTCGTTTTGTTGAAGAAGAAGTGCGTGTTATGGGACGCCAAGCTGCTGGTGTTCGCGGCATTCGTTTGCGCAAAAAAGATTATGTTGTAGGAATGGAAGTGGTATCAGATGATGCCGATATCCTCTTTGCAACGGAACATGGTTATGGTAAACGCGTAAGTGGCCAAGAATTTCGTGTTGCTCATCGCGGTGGTTATGGCGTACGCACCATCCCAACAACCGCACGTAATGGGTATGTAGTAGGGTTAGCTCGCGTTACTGATATATCAACCGTGTTACTCATTGACCGTGCCGGCAAGATTATACGTTTATCTCCTACAGAAGTTCGTACAATGCATCGCCAAGCACAGGGTGTTCGCCTCATCAAGCTTGATGAGGGACAAGTGCTTTCTAAGGTGGTTGCCTTTGAAGAAGATCATGAAGAGGTACAACCTGAAGTAGATAATACCTCAATAACTCCATCATCAGGAATGCAACACGCTATGGCGCATCATGAGGAAGAAATTTCTATTTTTGGGCCATCTCCACTATTGTTTCATGATGATGAAATAATAGTATAACGTGACTACATCGTATGCAGCATACCTCTATCGATTATTTTTTATTGCATCTTTCGCTTATTGAAGGAATAGGTCCTGCGACCACTATGCGTATCATGGAACGCATCTCAATCGAGCAGATCGATCAACTGTACACAATGTCAACGCAGGAGCTTGCTTCGCGCTGTTCATTGTCGCTCACACAAGCACAGACTATTGCCACGGGGCTTGCAGATACAAGCCTGCTCGAACGTGAATGCGAAGTAATAACCAAAAACTCCATCTTATGGATGACCGTAGCAACAGCTGATTATCCTACTTTGCTCAAGCACATTTATGCACCACCTCCGGTGGTGTATTGGCGTGGCATTTTACCCCGTACCCAACACGCTATTGCCGTTGTTGGCTCGCGCAATGCAACCCCCTATGGCCAACGCGTCATTGATCGTGTTCTTCCTGATATTATACAGGCGGGTGGCACCATTATAAGTGGCGGTGCATTGGGGATTGATACAATAGCACATCGTAAAAGCCTGGAACTCGGCGGCAATACCACCGTTGTTCTTGGGTCAGGGTTACTTCACTGCTATCCTCATGCAAATAAAAAGCTTTTTCAAGCAATCGTTGATGCCGGTGGTTGCCTTATGAGCCCCTTCGCCCCCAACATTCAACCCTATCCGGGCAATTTTCCAGCACGTAATCGTATTATTGCCGGTCTCGCACAGATAACTTTAGTCGTGCAAGCATCGCAAAAAAGTGGTGCGCTCATCACCGCACAGTATGCTTTAGATCAAGGGCGTGAGGTCATGGCTGTGCCGGGACCTATCGACGACCCACTCAGTGAAGGGTGTAACACGCTGATCGCCCAGGGAGCAACCGTCGTGACTAATGCATCGCCTATTTTGCAAGCATTGGGATTATCGCCTCAGATAGCGCAACAGCAGCAACCAAAAGTTACGGCACCCGCAGATGATATACCTCCTGTCCAGATTGCAGCAATTTTGACTCCTGAGGGAAAACTACTCAAGATGTGTAAAGAGCCGCATTCAATCGATGAACTCATCGATGCCGCCCTGGTCGACACCCCAGATCAGCTCGTGCAATTACTGTTTGATTTACAGCTAGCAGGCAAAATTCAGCAAGATTTTACCGGTCGTTGGCAAACTGATCTATAAAGAAGCTTTCTTTTGGCATTTTATGCAAAATAGGCTATCCTGGTATGTGCCATAAAATAGTGGTAGAATATGGGTTAATAGAGTATTTTTCCAATCAATCGAGGATACAATGCCAGTACCAAAACGCAAACGGTCGCGCGCCCGTCGAGATAAACGTTTTGCCAACAAAGGACTTGACGTAAAAGCAAATACCGTATGTAAAACATGCCAAGCAGTGCTTTTACCTCATCAAGTGTGTCGTTCATGTGGGCACTATAAAGGTGTTAAAGTCATGAAAACCAAGACTGACCGTCTTGTTGAGCGTCACGCACAACGCCAAGCTCTTGAAAAAGCAAAAGCTGCGCGTGGATCTTCTTCACGTGACTAAAAATAATAATGCCTCACCTGTGATAGCAGTTGATGCCATGGGTGGGGATAATGCTCCGCATGCAATCGTACACGGGGCTCTCCATGCTGCACGTAAAGGCATTGCCGTTATAGTGTATGGTGATCAAACACAGATTGAACCCATACTGCACGCTTGCGCAAAAAACTGGAAGCAATTGCCTATCACGATCGTGCACTGCGCTGAGGTCGTGGCAATGGATGCAAGGCCAACCCATTCCGTTACTAAACAGCATGACAGTTCGTTAAATCGGATGTTGCACGCAGTAGTAAATGGCCAAGCTCATGCAGCCATTACCGCTGGCAATTCTGGTGCGGCTCTTGTTGCAGGAATGTTAATCTATAAAACTCTTGATGAAATCGATCGACCAGCATTAGGAAAGTATTTGCCTACCAAGCAAGGGACCGTGTTTTGTCTTGATTTAGGGGTCAACGCCGATTGCAAGCCCGAATATTTATTTCAATTCGCTCTCATGGGACATGCATACATGCGCACCGATCGTGCTATGGAAACCCCACGCATTGGATTACTTTCCAACGGGCATGAGCCATACAAAGGTTCTATGCTCGTTAAAAAAGCATACAATCTATTGCACAATACACCTCACATTAATTTTGTTGGTAATGTTGAAGCGCGTGATATTTTCGAAGGTTATGCAGACGTTATTGTGAGTGATGGATTTACCGGCAATATTGTGCTTAAAACAGCACAGGGGACCATAAAAACGCTTGCCCACTGGATAGAGCATGAATGTTCCAAAAAGTGGTGGCTCTATAGAATATTATTTGCACTTTTAGGAAAAAAACTTCTGGCGCCATTAGATGCAAAAACAGATTATGCTCACCAAGCTGGTGCTTTACTTTTGGGATTACAGCATCCACTGATTATTGCGCATGGGTGCGCCACTGCTCAGGCAATAGAACGTTCTATTATCTACGCACATGAATTAGTACAGCGTAATTTTTTGAAGCGATTTAATGCTGAGCTTGAAAATCAGCTGACACGTACCACATGTCTACCAAGCGAGCAACCAAATACTACACTGAACCTATAGCAACTGTCACGATGTAGCGAGCAAAACAACTCCTGCCACAGTCATCGTCGCAGTCAATGCCCCAAAACAGTAACCTGTAAAGGCCAAGGAAAAATCATGTTCAAACTCTCTTTTGTCCTCGATTTCTTGAACACTTTTTGCCTGTAGCAAAGCTTGAACTTGAGACTTGCCCAATAATTTTATTAATTCTTCTTTATGTAATGTTACCGATTTACCATACCGTAAATGAACAAGTTTCTCATCAAGACTAGGCGTAGTATCCGTAGCATTACTCATAGTAGAGCAAAGTATTAAGCCAAGGATCAATGATAAATATTTCAAGCTCATTAGTACACAGGCCTTATAACATAAGCCGCACTGCTGCCACAGTACATAATGCACCCACGAAAGATCCAATGACACCACCGAAAACGAAAACAGTTTTGTCTTCTTCTTCTCTTTTTTTTTCTATATCTTGAATAGGTTGTTCATTTAATAAGAGTGCAAGTTGATATGGACCCATCAAACGCAGCAATTCTTCTTTATTTAAATTTACTGACTTGCCATTGCGTAAATCTGCACGTTTTTCATCCAGACCTTGCATTGCCGGTAAAGTTGCAGAACAGAGTAATAAAACAACTAAAAAGAGATGTTTAAAATTCATAAAGAGATCCAACGATAGGCTCCATTGAGTACAAAATCATATATTTCTACAAACCATAATTTTGCAGGAATGTTGCTATATTGTAACCGATAAGACCACCGACGACAGCACCAAACCCTCCAATGCAAATTCCACCTAATACAAGATTCGTATCATATTGATGTTTTCTTTGTAGCTCTATCTCTCGAACACTCTTTGCCTGTAACAATGTTTGAACGTGAGACTTGCCTAGCAAAACCACCAATTCATCTTTAGAGAAACTCACTGATTTACCATTGCGCAAATCTGCGAATTTATTCTCAAGACCCTGCGTTATATCCGCTGTGTGACTCATATTAGCGCACAATATTAATACAAAACCTAAAAATAGATATTTCGCATCCATAGTGTAGACCTTTCATGTAGTATAAATTAAAACTTTTTAAGCATAAGATGTTGCGAATCTTCATATATACCAGCCAAATAATAGTAGAGTGCAGCAACTTTTGCAGTGAGAGAACTTGCCGGTTTAAATCCTAATTTTTTATACAATTTAACCAACATATGAATTTTATCTTCATAGGCATCACCTACACAAACAGCTTCTCCATCCTGCAATTCAAATGGCCCCGGTTGAATATAAGCACATGTTGCCGCTCGTTTTTGTAAAATTCTGCATACTTGTTTCATCAACAAAGTACCGTATCCTTTTTGACGAAATTGAGGATAGACATACAGCGAATGTATAGCATGCCAGCTTGTCATGGGTATTTTTTCACAACTTATAAATCCCACTGGAATGTCATCGTCATCATACAACGTGAGTGTCAGATCATTACCTGAGGTTGCCTGTTCAAATCTTGTTGCTACAAGAGCCTGACTACATACCCCACAGAGCAACACTATAAGCCTAAACACGCTCATGAAGAACAAGTTAAATAGTTGCGTGTTTATAGTAATCATGTTGCGCGTAACCTCCTAACGCGTTGAACATTTTATCTTCATATAAAAATTGAATCGCCTCCTCAACAGTATACCTGTTGAAAGCCAATTCAATTTCTACTAACGCTTAACGCCTTATTTTTTTGGTTTTGCCAAACGAGCTAACCTACTGACACGACGTGCCGCAGTATTAGGTTTCAAAACGCCCTTGCCTTTTGCACGTGCAATTTGTGATTCAGCATCACGCAAAAGCTGAAGAACTACTTGCGCCTCTTCGCCTTTTTCCACTGCTGTTTCAACTTTTTTCATTGCCGTTTTGATGGATGATTTACGTGCCGAATTACGCACACGTCGCACTTCATCTTGCTTTGCCTTTTTTTTAGCTGATTTAATATTTGCCATCGTAATTCCTTAAAAAACCTTAACAACTTTTTTTGCTTTTACGCACTTAGTACAAACTTTATCATTAATAACCGTGTGAGGGTGATTAGCCATGGTAAACCGCGTCTTGTGGACGTTCGGATATAACCAGCGTTTGACCCTGTTATTTGCATGACTTACATGATTGGCAGCCTGTGGCCCCTTATCACATACAAAACACCTACGTGCCATGTTTAAACCTTTTCATAATGTAATACTACAGACAATCCCAATGTCACCCAAGAGCTACGTAGTAGGCCCCGTTCAAATTCGTTCTTGCATATAAAGTAATCCCTATACCTCTTTACTATACTCAAAGTCGCATTTTCTTCAACTATTGCTCAAGAAAACTATGATCAATTCTTGGAGTAATCTGCAAAATCTCATAGACCTCACTGGCATAAAGGGTCTCTTTTTCAAGCAAGGCTTTGGCCAAAATCCCCAATTTTTCTCTGTGCTCCTGAAGCATCTCAACTACTTTTGCGTACAGAGTTACAAGAATATTGTTCACTTCCTTATCAATGAGTTGAGCCGTAGCCTGAGAATATGCAAACGAGGTATCACCCTGTGTATACACCGCTAAGCCAACTGAATCCGACATACCATACAAACAGACCATATTACGTGCCAACTGCGTAGCATTCGTAAAATCCGAATAAGCACCCGTTGTGACCGTATTGAACATAATCTCTTCTGCGGCCCTACCTCCCAAGGCAATCATCACACGCGCACGGAGCTCTTCCCTGGTAATTTGATATTTCTCACGCTCAGGAATCGAATGAGTAACACCCAAGGCTTTACCGCGCGGTATAATAGTAATCTTATGCAATGGATCAGTCACTTCAGGCAACAAGAGCGTAATCATTGCATGCCCAGCTTCATGGTAAGCCGTCAACTCGAGTTCTTTTGGTGTTTGAAGAATTGACTTAACCTCTTTGCCCAAAATGATCTTGTCTCGGGCCTCTTCAAAATCCTTAATTTTAACGGTTTCTTGATCATGCTTTGACGCATTAATAGCCGCTTCATTGACGATATTGGCCAAATCTGCTCCAGAAAAACCAGGAGTTCCACGGGCAATCTTGCGAAGATCGACCTCAGAATCAATTTTTACATTTTTTGCATGAAGTCGCAAAATCGCTTCACGACTTACTAAATCTGGATACGGAACGAAAACATGCCGATCAAAACGACCAGGTCGGAGCAATGCTTTATCAAGTACGTCAGGACGATTAGTTGCTGCCAACACAATAATATTGCTTTCAGAGCTTTGAAAACCATCCATCTCGGTTAAAAGCTGATTGAGGGTCTGTTCACGCTCATCATGCCCTCCACCATGGCCACTACCACGATGACGACCAACGGCATCAATTTCATCAATAAATATAATACTTGGTGAATATTTGCGTGCTCGAGCGAAAAGATCACGTACCCGTGATGCACCAACACCAACAAAAACTTCAATGAAATCAGATCCACTAATGCTGAAAAAGGGACAGTTTGCCTCTCCCGCCACGGCTTTTGCCAAAAGTGTTTTTCCATTACCAGGTTCACCAATAAGCAAGACACCTCGGGTCATTTGGGCGCCCAAACGCTTATATTTTTGCGGATTTTTCAAAAAATCAACGACATCTTTCAGTTCTTCCTTGGCTTCGGCAGCACCTGCTACTGAATTAAACGTTTCTTTAATGGTAGACGGCATAAACATGCGTGCACGGCTTTTACCCATATTAAAGATATTGCCACTGCCACCACCGCCACTTTGATTACGTGCTTGACGTACAAAGTACCAAAAAACACCTAAAAGTATTAAACCAAGCAAAAAGGAGAAGATATACCAAAAGCTAATCTGCCCTGAAGCAGTTCCTACATTAACCTCAACCCCATGCTGATGCAGCTGATCCCATAAATATTGATTATATAAAATGACCGTTTCAAAAACCGAGCCATCTTTCAATTTACCGTATACATCCTGACCACGTAACATCACCGAAGCAACATTATCCTGTTCAAGCTGCTTCAAAAACGCCGAGTAGCTCATCTCATGAGTACGCAGAGAGTAACGGGTCAATTGGTCAAGCACAGCAATACTGGTGACCAAAAGAAGTAACACGATAATAAAATTCTTAAAACCACCACTAAAGAATGTTCTTGGATCTTTTTTCTTTTTCATATGCTATCAACATCATCAATTTTTAAGATATAACTCTAAATAACCACTATAAATGTAATAAAATTAGCAAAATTGTCGACCCCCTATTATTTTTTTTGCGTAACCAGTGACGGATAGTAGGCATAGGAAGGGGACCAAATCGGATAACTACAATCCTGATCAGCCGACGTCAAATACCGCTTTTTCCCTGTTGCTACATTAAACAAACATACTCTTCCTTTACCACGATTCATTGCACAATACACAAGATACGTCCCACAGGGCGACCAGGAGCACTCCTCTTTATTTTCATGATCGAATGTCACTTGACGATGTTGTTGAGTCATCTCATCATAAATACACAACTGATACACTCCTTGAATTGCTTGAGTATAGACTAACTGATTATTGGCATCACAGTAATGGGGAGAAAATGCCATGCCGCCACGAGTAATACGGGTGCTGTTGCCGGTCGACACTGAATAACAGTAAATAGCCGGCGTTTTACTTTCATGATCGGAGCAAAAATAGATACGCAGCCCATCAGCGCTCATCGTTGGCGCAAGACTGTTACCATCATGATGCGTTAATCGCTGTAACTTGCCTTTAGTATAGGAATAAAGCTGGCTTGACCCTGCTCCACGTGAAGCACAAAACACAACCCATGTCCCATCAGCTGAAAATGTCGGCTGCATATTGATCCCATCCAAATTTGATGCGATCCATGAATGTCCTTGTAGATCATTGACCACAAGCCTAAAATTTTTGTCCGTACCTTCGGAATAAAACAATAAGGGACGTGCAAAATCCCTATTCCAGCGTGGCGCAATATTCAATGTCGGACGTGACACGACCACTTCATTACTTTCATTAAAATCTACCATATCAGCAATACAGATATGACGGACTGATCTTTTGCCAGGAATATGCACATTTTTACAGTATGCTATTCGGCTCGCAAAACCAATTTTGACGCCAAATAACAACTCGCTGAGCTGTTCGGCAATTTCATGCCCCCACCCACGGGCAACCTTTCCATGCAGCATATGTCGTTTCCCCCCCAGCATACTATGTTGATACGTATCATAGAGATACCATTCAATACATGCAGTATCAACACCGCGCAATTTTTTACGGGGGACATAGTGCATAAAAAGCGCCAATGGATAGTTTTGATCCACTAAATTATCCATCTCCGTGCTTGTACGTTCAGCCGCAACGTAATCCCAGACAACATCAAAATTTCCTTCAAACATCAGATCATGTTGTACCGTGCGCGCAACCTCTTCAATAATCGCACTATTATCGCCAAATAATCCCATAAAAATACGCATTGGTGCGGATTGTTGCGCTTTGATCTCTACATTCAATACCTCAGTACAAAAAGATTGTTGTACCGCTATTACACATAGTAATAGTGTTAATTTATAATTCATGGACACCCGTTTATGTTGAAAAATTAATAACAATTTCTTTACCGTATGCACTGCGTGGAAAACTAATGGAAGCTAATGATGCACGCGCACTTATATCATAGGTAAGGATCCCTGAACCTTTTTCAATAGCCGTAGATGCAATGGCACCCTGCCAATCAATTACCACACGAATATGACACGTCCGCACTCCATGTAATCCTGAAGGTGGACGCCAACACTGCTCAATTTGCTCTTGAATACAACGATACATTTGTAAAAAATCATATTCCTGTTGCCCTACAAATACCGCCTGATCTTGCTCATTGGGCGTTACCTGATCGACACTCGGCGGCACCTCGATTGGGCGTGTACACGCTTCTGGTTCCACTGTTTTTTGCGTCGTTGGTAAATCATGGTGTGCAATTTTTTTTGTAACATTTTCCAATGGAGCATTTTTTTTAATCGTTTCCTTTTTTGCATCTCGTACATCTTCCTTTTTGATACGATCTGTTTTTTGTCCTCGATCCTTTTTAGATTTTTTTTGCTCATTCTTTGCTTGAGCTTTGGGCTGAATCTTTGATGTTGTAGTGGTTGATTGTTTAGGTGTAGGTGTATGTTTTTGGGATGGCATTACCAGCTTGCGAGAATCGCCAACCGCTTTGGTAGCACGCGTGTGGGCCGTGGGCATTAAACCAGTTTTTTTCTGCAATGGCAAAAAAACCACGGGTACATCAAGGCGTGATCCTACATTAATGATGCCAACATAATACGAGCGATACACAAAAAAGAGCATGAGCAAAGCAATGCCGTGCACCACAATCGATGTAGCACATACAATCCCCCACAATGACATATTGTTATGTACGTCTGGATGACATAGCCACATGATCTATTTCCTTCACTTTTGCCTTTATTTGATCTATAAGTCCAAATACACTGCCATAGGTAGTATGTTCATCCCCTTCAACTATGACCATTTTTACCTTAGTTTGCACGGCCTCTTTTTTAATACGTTCAAGCAAAAGATCACGTGTTGCAACCGGCTTACCATCAAAAAATAAATGTCCCTGAGCATCAATTTGCACCATCATACGTGAATTGTCTTCACGTACTTCTTGTACTTCACCCTTAGGAAGTTGAATATTAATGGCATTGCGCATCATGGGAGCAGCTATCATAAAAATAACTAACAGGGTTAAGGCCGTATCAATCAGTGGTGTTAACGTAATATCAACCATACCATGACGTGATCGTGCTCTTTTTTTTCGCGTAAAACGTCTCATGTATACTCCTTTTTTTATCCGAGCATAATACGTTGCACTACACGCATACTCGCATGCGCTATCGAGTACAATCGTTGTTCAATAGTACCATTTTGTGCAATCAAATAGTTGTACATAGCAAGTGCCGGAATCGCAACCATAAGTCCCGCAAGCGTCGTAATCAATGCTTCGGCAATACCTGGAGCTACCGTCGTAATATCTGCTGATTGTTTTTCACTAATACGTATGAATGAATGGATTAAACCCCACACGGTACCAAATAATCCTAATAAGGGTGATAATGCTGCACTGGTCGACAACAACGAAAGCATGTCATCTTCACTACACATAACGTCATCAATAATATCACATGAATATTCACGCCATAACGTACGATCATCTGCATTCAACTTAAGTATTTCTGCTGCACGTCGTTTTTCTTGTATAATATCTTGCACAAAAACAATATTTTTCGATAATAACGTACCCGATAATGTATTGGAGAAACGTATTACAGTAGTATGCATTCGTTCCACAGTATCAATATGTTCTAAACATGCCAATAGTTCATCAAATTCTCTTTTTTTACGGTAAATAAGTATTATTTTGTAAATAAATATAGTCCAACACATAATCGACATACCAAGCAAGATACACAACACTGCTTTGGTGATTCCATCTGATTGCACAACAAGTTGCCACAACGCGTTTCCCATAATCATAGTATACTATCCTTGCACTTAATCAGTTTGAAAAAAATCATCTGCGTATATAGTTTATCATAAGACAAACTGTTTTTCATCGATCCTGCAAAATTCGTTTTTTTAGTTCTACTTTATCACTAATATTTTCTTCAATTTGGATCATGTACGCACGTTTAAGCAACATCCCCATAGCAGGTCCAGCCTCAACAACATCCACAAGATCTCTACCTAGTAATACCGGCGGTTCTTGATGCATCAGTACATTCGCGTGCACAACCTGTTGTTCAAAAAGCACAACTTCATGATCACGTGTTTGCAATGGGCATGCCGTATGCGGATTGCGCCCTTGCCGATCGGCACAAAAAAGATCAATTAATAATCGCATAGGAATTGGAGCAATGTGATATGCCAATCGCTTATACGCACCGATCGATGCATGGCAAGAGAGTAATTGCAAAGGATGCATATGATACTCAACCAGCGTAAGTACCTTACCAATCAGCTCTTTTTTATGAGTAATTCTTTTGAGTAATTTTTTTGCAAGCGCAATACCAGCTTTCGCATGCCCAGAACTACGCCATATGCCATCAATTTTTTGTGTGGTAACTGCTTTACCCAAATCATGGCATAGTGCTGCATAACGTAAGATCAGCGTATCATCATAGGATGTATAGCAAATACGTGCTGCCGCATCAAGAGCTTGCATTGTGTGTTCAAAAACGTCTCCCTCAGGATGCCAATCAGCTCGCTGCGCCACTCCTTGCAATGCAGCAACTTCCGGCAGTATATCATGTAAACGGCCAATATCAGCAAGCCAACGCAACCCAAGCGATGGACGTGTCGACTGCATAAATAATTTTTCAAATTCTTCTTCAATGCGCTCACGTGAAATATCCGCCAATGACATGTTTTTGCACAGTTCATTCAATTGCACGTCAGGAACAAAATCAAAACGGCCCATAAATTGCATTACACGCAAGAATCGCAACGGATCCTCTACAAAAAAAGCAGGATCCGGCGTTCGCAATATTTTACATGCAAGATCATGCATACCATTAAATGGATCGATTAATTCATACGTCACAAGATCAATGCCCATCGCATTAATGGCCAGATCACGGCGCCTAAATGCTTGCTCGCATGACATATAAGGATCAATGGTGACGGCAGGTTTTCTGCCTGCAGTATCACTACGCGGTACTGACCAATCAACATCAAGTCCATGCACACGGAGAACTCCAAATGTTTTACCCACGCAATCAACTACGCCAAATTGTGCCAGTATGGTGGCCAGACGGTCAAGCGACACCCCATGTACTTCAATATCAATATCTTGCACAGATCGATGCAATAAAAGATCGCGCACTGCGCCGCCAACCAACATAATACGGGCTGCATCAGCATGTATTACCTGAATTGCATCAGCAAGCAATGGATACTGTGCAATAAGGATTTGCAAAACATTTTGAATCTCATGCGTAATTTTTGTACACTTCATGGGGTTATATTCATCTTTAGTAAAAGAAAGGGTCCTTCATGCGCACTACACATTGTTATTATGGTATATTTTTTTTTGTTAGCATAGCAATGCATCACGCATCATTACGTGCCTCATTCTGGGAGGATGCAAAAACCTGGGTACAGGGGTGGTATAAAAAACATCACGAAGTCATAGATCAACAATATCGTTGCATCCCCAACAGCTCACTCTCCATTAAAAATCCACATGGATCAATACATATAGAAAGTGCATGGACTGAGAACAATATAGTTCTTTCGGCAAAAAAAAGTGGCCAATCGTTACAAGCACTCAAAGCCTGTGACATTGTTCATTATGAAACGAACAATGGAGCCTCAATTACGCTGGAAACGGTGCATCATGACACACAATCATGTGCAACCGTAGATTACACGCTCATAGTTCCTGCTCATGTAAAAAACATCAATCTTGAACTTGAAGACGGGTCAATCATAATGAGTGATTATCAAGGTACCATTACGGCACTCACCGAACATGGCAATATTGATATACATACCTGCACCGGCGCTATTACCGCAGAAATTACCGCCAAAGGATCAATTTTTATCAATCAAGCAGAAGGACCGGTCACGGCAACCACCTGCAAAGGCCCGATAACCATTATGCAATCACAGAATAACGTAACCGCCAAGACACATTGCGGTCGCATTCGCGTGTATTGTAAACAATTATTACCGCAGCATGAACTATGGCTTCAAACCAAAAACGGTCTCATACAGCTTTATGCTCCTACAACGATCAATGCGCGCTTGCGTGCTAAAACAGAATACGGCACCTTTTCCAGCCAATTGCCGGTCACGGTGAACGAATTTACTACATTATTAGATACAAGTGCTTGGAAACGGTTTAGGCAAGAGATATCTGGTATACTTGGTGTTTCTGGAGATGCACGCGTTTCTTTGTATTCACGCGATAGCAATATTGAAATTAAGAAAATCGAAGCATAAAATAGTTCTTTCATTACGCTAACCAACGTTTAATGGGAGTAGTGGCCATACAATGATCAAAAATATATATCGATCGATCATTTTCTTATTGCTCTTATCTTGTATACAACTGGGTGCTGAAGGCGTTATTGCAGGTACATTTGTTGTAACGCCACAAGAATTGCAATGTGTTGAAGAACTGAGTGTTGGTGACATTGTTACTTGCTACGATTTTCGCACATCACGCAGTACACAGCAAAAAATTACGCACGTTAATCACCACACAAGCAATCACCTTATACAACTCACCATTGATGGTGATGTACTTTTAGTTGATGTTCATCAACGCGTCTACTTGCCCATTGAACGACGTTGGTGTCAAGCACAAAACTTGACTTCTGGCGATATAATCCTCGCATCGATTGATAATATATTGTATCGTCTCGCCATTGATGACGTAAAAGTAGTAGATGATGCATATGAGGTTTATGAACTTACGGTTCCTGTTTATCATAATTTTTACATCTCCAAGCATGGTATTATTACGCATAATATTATTGCAATAGCTCCAGCTATAACCCCTCTACTAACATTCGCAGCGACGACAACTGCTACCATTGCTACCAAAATATTTGCCGTTCTCAGTTTTTTGTGTACGTCACCCATTGCTTTGACTTCTACACAAGCTACGGTTGCTGCTGCTGCGACAGCAATCAGTGTTGGTGGTTCAATGCTCCATGATTCTTATAAAGCACACCGTGCACAACAATCTTTAGAACAAAAACAAGATGAAACGCGTACACCAGAGCGTGATTCTTATACAATTCGCGTACATGACAAGCTATATACCTGTAAAGAAAAGCTTGGTATGCCATCAATGTCAGAAAGAGTGCATCTGAATCTTGGACCTGATAAACCAGGTCCTGCCTGCCCAGGCCGCAATCCGATTAGAACAGTGACGTATTATGATGAAGCAGGTAATTTACTGACCGACCCAACATTATTGGACAAGGTGAAAAAAAACTACCTTGATCGTCGTCAAGCAGAAAAAAATTGGCAACTGCCACCACCACCTTTATTCCCTCTACAACAACCAGGCGTCATGCCGAATACATGTCCTGCACCTGCTGAAACCAAAGAAACACAAAAGCCTGAATGTGGCACAACACAACAAATTCCACCTTCAACCTCTACGTGTCCTGCAGCAATAGATACTAAAGAGCCAACATCAGCATGCGGTTTGCAACAATCTGAGATACCCGCACCACCACAACCATGTTCTTCAACACATGCTTCTGAACAACAGTTATCACTACGTGATACCACGGTTGTTGCAACAGCGCCGAGTAACCCTAAAACTAGAGTTGAAGAGGCAAAAACTGCTGCAGCACTATCTTCGCAAGAATCTGAAAAAAGGGAAAAATTTAAGAACAATAATCCGAATGGACGGTACGAGGACGCTGGGTATCATAAGAGCGTTCGGTCGGGGAAAAAAAACCCGCGACCAACTAATGGACAGGAGGCTTTAGACAATTCATATCCTCTTAGCGAGACCACTCCTAGAAGGATAGGGATAAGCAATAAAGAATTTGTTGTTCTTGATAGAACACAAGAAGGTCTTTATCATGGGCACGTGAGAAGCTGGGAAGAATTAACCTCTGATATGCAAAAAGCGTTGAAAAAAGCAGGAATCGTAACTGATAAAGGTAAATTTATTACATGAAGATTATCCAGGAATTTCCTATCACGTCGGATATAGGTCTTCAAATAGTTATCCCTGATGTGCAGGATAAATTTAATTATTATTATGAGCCTACTGAGGTACTCCATAAATTTGATGAGGTCTCGGTCATTCTTACATTGCACGGAGAAAGTTATACAGTTATAACTGACATTGTTCAAGTTATAATATGCAATCTTTACCATTCATTAAAAAGGACACTGTTGCATAAAAATGCGTTACCTTTTTGTATACCAATCGGTTCTTTAAATGTTGCATTTTCTGATGACTATTATAGAAATTATTGGCGCGAGGAAGGTCTGCCAAGAAAAGATATTGTTGATTATCACCAGTTCTGGTTATGGTCTACGCCAAATGATATGCAATCGTGGATGTATAATCGTGATGATGCCATATATCTTGAGATTGGCAAGATGTATATCATACCAGAGGACCAAGAGCAGCCAAATGATGATGAGTTTCAGAACTACATGGCTCATTATAAACCACTGCTGTGCGCAAAAATTTCACATGAAATAGCACACGATTGGTTAGAGAAGTGTAAAAAAATCATCCTTGAAATTGACAGTGCATACGAATTAACGGTTTAAGGTCTCAATCATCTCACAAACCGCATCATAACTTTGGTCCATTATTGTTGCGTATGGGGGGCGATACCAAAGATGTTTGGTGTAAAATCGCCGTTGACGTAACCCAAAAACTTGTAAATATGGGTACTAAATTAACTGTCGATTCAGCCGGGGTGTTCAAAAACACCTTGGTTGAATATCAAGGAGAGTTCATTACTGTCCAGGGTATTGTTATGGATGGTATGGTTAAAATTAGTACAATGTTCATTGAAGATATACATGTAAGGTAACTATATGCATTGGAAGCAGCAGGTACAGTTGTTGGAGCAAGAGACGAGTTTTGATATTGCTATTTTTTTATTAGAAAAACTTATAAAAAATAATCCTGATGACATAGACGCATATATCTTTTTGCTTTTTCGACTGAGAGAGATGTGGCTTGAGGGCGGTGTTTATTGGTGTAATATTTCAAAAGATCCATTAAGGGATATAAAAAAAGAGTATTATGACTCAAAATCTGAAAATCATATGGCAGCGGCACATCGGCATTTTGCAGAGTCGTATGATCGCTTTTCTACTAACCCAGAATATTTGTATTATGCGGCGCATATACTAGGTCATATCGCTTGGTATTTTGGGGCATCTGATGACCTTCAAACTGACCTTGAGCAGCGTGCCTTACGTATGCATTATAATACCATTCTTCAAGAGATGGACCATTATAAAAATCTTCATTATAACGAACCAAATAACGTTGAAGTAATTCGGTATGCGACCAATATAATCAATGATCCATCTATTCAGAAACAGTTAGCCACCAAAGGTGCAGCAGGAGAATATTTTTTAGGAAGACAAGTAGTGTGGGCTAAAAAAGTCCTTGAAAAAGCAAAGAAAACTTAACACAACAACTATTTGCAGAAAAGATTATCACTCTAACATACAACTTCAGCATCCAGACTCACTTGTGCCCAAACGCACAAAAAAGTGCTTTGTTGGCTTGTCATCTTTGCTCATAACCTGTGATAATAGGCTTGCCTCACGCTCGTATTTATCGCACGAAACTGCAATAATTTTCGATATCTTGTGGCGATCCATAATCTCAAGAGCTTGCTCAAAAAGAGTTTGTGCAATGGATTCTACTTCAACAGCATCCATAACATAAAAAGAATCGATACGTGCAACGCATGGTGCCCAAAAGATACTTGGAATAATTGAAAAATCGATAAAGCCACATGGTTTTTGATCGATGCCTTGGTAGGCGGCCAAGAAATAATAACGCGGATCATGCTGCGCCACGGACCATTTTTCAACAAAATCTTCTATAGTCAATGCTACGCGTTGATAATAGGCACAGTATAAAGGAGCAATAGCATGCGCTTGTTCATGAGTAGTAACACGTTGAATCACCGGGCAAGAGCCCACACTATTTACTCCTGAACTAATCCCAACTGATAAAACCATTACCATGACCTTTCTATTTATTTAATGCCATAAAACTCTTTTGCACCCTGCAGCAGTATTGAAAACTCGAGTTCATAAAGCGCACCATATATAAAAATAATTCAGTACAGCAGTATACTGCCAAATATAGGAACAGGCAATAACAATGGAGCATCTTTTAATACATCTGCCCTTCTCAAATATTCAACAATCTGGTACTGTTACTCACCATAATAATCAAACTCTAAAATCGAGAAAAAAAGCATGATTAAATGGTCTACAGTTATACTATGTCTGCTGAGCGTATATCACAATGTATATGCTGCGGCAGAAGAAAAAAGTTTATTTGCACGACTACGTTTGCGAGGATTTTCTGCTGGGTCCGCTATTCCTTCTCCTGAGCCCAGACAACCGCCACAAAAGAAATCGTCAAAAAATGATAAAGATGATGATTTTATGTTGTGTAGCGCAACGCTTCCAGATACGCTGATAACACTTATTGCGCGTTATGTCATTGGATCTCAAGAAGATGGCGTGGATTCTTTAATGGTCAATGCACTCCGCTCAAGCAGAGTGATTGCATATTGTCCTGCCGACATAAGCAAATTTGACATCAGTCTGTATGATAAGAATCCGAGCTTGATGATGCTGACTGATTTTAGCCATGACATGAGTAATCCTGTGATCAATACATTTAATGTTGCAACAGGCGAACGTCTCCTCATAGATCAGAAACTCAGTACTGATGCAGTAGTACACAAAAACCAAAGGCGAAAAATACAAGCACCCCGTAATGGCATGCTTGTACCCTGGACATATTACACCGATGAAACTACTCAAGAACTTGTTATTATCAAAAATGTGCATGCTATGATGCCAAAACATACAGTTTTTGATTCAGAAGAACGAAGATTTCCTTTAGGACTAAGACTTCTTGATGAAACAGTAAAGGTTGCTATTGTTAACCAGTGGCATAGTTCTATGGATTTAGCATTACTACAATATATTCGAGACGCTCTGTGGATACGTTGGATCTTTAATGCATCTGATAAGCCAATGCAATTGCATCCTGATACAAAAAAAAAGCCATTAAATGTACACCAAGAGAATGTACAACTTATTGCAAGTGATGATCGTGCGCGTATTGGCATTGTTTTTCCACAAGAGGTTGTGCTGTTTGACGGCACTACCGGCATTGAATTAACGCGTTATCACCCACCTGGAGATTTTTCTTTTCAACAGAGCTGTTTTCCAAGAAATAATGCCGCAACCGAGATCTGTTATGACTTGCAACTTCGTGCTATTGCGCAACGTAATGAGCGTGATAGTTGCTACGAACTGCTAGCTTTCGTTAATAAAACAGGATCAGCACATTCTGAAGATCGCTATATACGATGGGATATTGGTACAGACATGGCTATTCAGAATACGCGTATTCGTGCAGGTTATCTAGGAACCTTAGTAGGCAGGCATATCCTGGAATCTCAAGGATGCATTGCAATGCACACTGATCTGAATAGTCAATTAGTAGCTTGTAATCCAGTCGAAGGTGATGGTGGCGTATTTTCCTTGTGGCAAGCTGGTATGTTGAACGAATTTTATGCCGCTAGCTGTAGCATGTATGTGAATCGCCATGGATCACATATAGTCCTATATGGGCGATCGCCTGATCCTATAGCATCAGATAAATCACTGTATGAATTACGCGCAACAACGCTCCATTTTGATCCTACTATTCTTTATAAAACGAGTGACGCTAAAGTGACTGATAGTTCATTATTGCAACGTATTCGATTAATGCGCGCCCTATGTCTAGCCAATGGGAGAGGTGTTATGACATTAACTGATAAAGGCAAAGCTTTATTCGCACAGTTACATCCTCAGGTACGTCACAATTTTCAAACCACCAAGCCAAACACACAAGGATGGCAAGAAGAGCCTACTGCGCGTGCAAGCCGCATCCCTATTTTGCCGCCACTCCAGCTGCCAAAACAAAAAGTTTCCGATGATAAGAAGCAAATAGCTGATAACAAAAAATGCACAATTCAATAGGTAAATACTTGACAGGACTTTCATATGTTTATTTATAAAAGATGATATAGCAATCATGGTAAAGGAAGCAAAAATGAATATAAAGCTTTTATGCATTGGGCTTGGAGTAGGCATTGCAGGATGTTTATGGTATATCTCCCCAATACTAAAACCATTGCCTCAACCAACTGGTCCCTATCACATAGGAACCACGGCTTTACCTATAGTCGATCCACTGCGCAAAGAAATGTATGCCGATTACGATCAACAGCGCACCCTCATGACGCGATTATGGTACCCAATAACTACACCAACAGGATCTTTGTATCCATACTTGGGAACCACTATGCCCGCATTTCAACAACTGGTAGCACAATTTTATGGAATACCGTTGTGGCTTAGTAAATGGTTATTGCGCGGGATCACGACGCATGCACATGCTGATGTTGAGTGCTCTCCAACTACACGAGGCTGGCCCGTGGTGCTTTTTTCTCACGGTCTTTTGGGTATGCCTTCTGAAACGCATATAAGTATCATCGAGACAGTGGCAAGTGCAGGCTACGTAGTGATTAGTATCGAGCATCCGTATTTTAATGTGCTCACCCAGTATCCTGACGGTAAGATAGTGAGCTCACACCAATTAAATGAACAGTTTTCAAAAATGCGACCACAGCAACAACGCGAATTTCAATGTGCGGCAATTAAAACGTATAAAGCTGATATGGCATGCGTACTCAAGCATTTGGACACATTGAATAATGATTCAGCAAGTCCGTGGTACCACAAACTTGATCTACAGCAGGTCGTCGTTATGGGACATTCTGCTGGCGGAACTGCAGCAATAGAATTTTGTCGATTGCACTCAGCATGCAAAGGAGCAATCGATCTTGATGGTTGGTATGATCAGTGCATTGGCGATGAACCGCTCAAACAACCATTATTGTTGATTTTTGGTTCTGAAAGTTTAGAAGTTACCGAACCAACACTGGAATATCTTGCGCGTAAAGAATTAACGCGTGAGCTGTATTACGAACGTGAAGCAACAATCGCACGTCATCGGGAACGATTGTATTCACAACCAGGAAGTTCCATGGTTGTATTGCCTGGAGCAACGCACGATGATTTTAGTGATTTTACATTGGTCAAATGGCCGCTGCGTGCATGGAATCGTGTAGATGGATATGCAACGGTAAAGGCGATTAATACGACAGTGCTGCAATTTTTAAATCTGACTCTAAAATCTTGAGAAAAGGAATAATACAATGGTTGTACTTTATGTTTTAGCATTATTATGTGTTGATGATAAGGTATTATTGCTTCGTCGTAGCAACGCGAGTTTTGGACAAGGACTATACAGCTTGGTTGGAGGTAAGGTTGAAAACAATGAACGTGCACTTCATGCTCTGCAGCGTGAAATTCGAGAAGAAATTGCACTCGACATTCCAGAAGATGCTTTTAAATTAGTGCATACTTTCCACCGCAATGGAACTGACAATAATTTGATCGCTCTATGCTTTATTGCAGATATTTCGGCTATGCCAATGCCAAAAAACAATGAGCCAAATAAGCATGATGATATGCAGTTTTTCAAGATCTCTGAACTGCCAAGCAACATTATACCAGCACATAAACAAGCTATTGAATATATTCAGCAACAGATAGGCTATTCTGAACATGGATGGTAGATGCCCTATGTTTCCTAATTTTGCCCTTTTATTTTTATTGAACACTCAACAAGAAGTGCTCCTACTACGCAGAATTAACACACCTTTTTGCAATGGCTTCTACTCACTGCCAGGTGGAGCAATAACCTTAGGCGAAACGGCACGACAAGCTGCCATGCGCGAAGGGACCAATAGTTTGGGGATTATACTATCTATCGATGATCTTGAATGTGTACATGTCATGCATCGCAAATGCAACGATCCTGAATTTTTTGCCTGCATCTTTCGTCCTCGTTCATGGCAAGGAGTTCTGAATAATCTTGAGCCGGAACGGCATGATGATCTGCGGTGGTTTAATCTCGACAAGCTTCCTGACAACATGGTCCCTGCTCACCGACATGCGCTGGAACAGATTAAACATGGGATCTTTTATTCTGAACATGGATGGTAGAAAATTTGGTTGTGCACTTGGATGTTGAATCTGCGAAAATACACCTTCACTGCTGCAAATGGTCAAAATACAAGGTGAAATGGTTACTATTTTGGTTGTTTTCCAAGGTGAAAAGCCAGCCTAAGTGTATGGCTCGAGCAAAACTTAATGAATAACCACTTCCTTAATGATCCAATCTTTAAGCGTTTGTGTATCACGCAAGTCATGCATATACGTTATATCAGGAACATATGGCTGTTTATTGCCACGCATGCGATTACGATACATTTTTATGGGAAACTGCAACTGTGCAGTCCCACTTGGCAATGCAACCGTGCGCAATTCCATGTAAACACTGTCAGCTTGTGTTGTTTGTCCAACTAAACATAACGGGTGATCCATTGCTTTCAAACAATCAATAAAATCAAGGCACGCACTTGCACAAGCACCGTCAATAATCAGTATAATTTTTGCTTTTACGGGATTCTTCGATCCTTGCACGCATGGTGGTTTGCTCTCTTGTGTCATCACAAAATATGTAAGACCATTTTTCTGCGCGGCCACCATATTTTGGTGAAGATTGTGTATCCAAGCATATGCCTGGCTTGATTCTCCATACTGCTGTTTGAACTCTGGTATAAGATTTTCTATATGGTTAATATTATCAATACTACACCGCCAGTGAACCGAGACGTTGCTCGTTACGGCATGCCTTTTTTCAGTAAAATAATCTTGAGAAAAAAGAGCGGCTACTATTTTTTCAGCCCATACTGAGTTGCCACCACCATTACCGCGTACATCAAAAATGATGGCTTTATCGTTTCGCCAACTACGTGCTTGCTCAACAAGATGATTCAAAGCTGCAATTTCCTCACCATGAGGTTCGAAGTGAGGCAAGGTAATCCACGGTACTTGCGGTAATAATTGTTGTATCGTAAAACTTGCTTTTTTTGCATTTTGTTTTCTAGATCGTTGCTGTTTATCCGCAAAGGTAACTGAAAGATGAATATCATCAAATTTTTTTGCGTATGTTTGTATGACTGTTTGATACTCTTGCTTGGTGCGTACCAATTGGCTTTTTTGCACAGCCTGATCATATTCGTTATACAGCACATGTTGAAAATCTGTGTCTTCATTATTGTAAAATCCAGGATGATTTTCAATCAGCATTTGTTGTATATAGGCAAGGTCTTGTAAAGCGAACGCCTGCCAATTTTTTGTTTCAGTGGAGTGTTCCTCCGCGCGCAATTCGATGCTCATCGCAAGCAGTATTCCTGCTGCAAAAACTGATAGAGCTCTTGTTTTCATTGCTATTTCCCTCCTTAGAGTATAAGGGTTTTTTCCTAAAGTAGCTGATAAAGCGCTTTCTTAATCTGCGCTTTTAAGTATACAAAATTCTCATTCCCAGTTCAAAAGCCCATTGAAATTTCGCTTTCACAAGGGCTTTTGTCTATTTCAAGAAAAAGTTAGCTAGAACTCAATCTGGATCGGTGCGCAATCACCTTTAAAGCCATTGACGGTGCATACACAAGAACTTCCGGAATCCCCTCCAGCAGCTTGCTTTGCAATCATCTGATATTTGACACTCCACAAACATATCTGATATTTTATAATCCATCCATAACTCATATAGATCTCGAGGAATTTTCTATGTTACATCGTAATACGTTTTATGTTGTTGTAGTTTTAACATTGTCGTCAAGTGGTCTCAACGCTGCTGATGCTGTCAGTCGCGCGCGCGCGCAAGCGCAGCAACAAGCCGAAGCGGCTCGACGAGCTGCTGAGCAAGATGCTCGGCACAAAGCAGCACAAGCTAAAAGCGCTGCGGAATATAGCCGTTCGCTGAGCGACTTTAGGAAAAGGCAGATGGAAGCAGATGCAAAAAAAGTAGTAACTTCGTAGTACAAGCAATGGGTTGGCATGAAATATTATCCATGCCAACTCTCTTCTTGAAGATCTCCATTTTAAAACTTCAGTACAATCAAAACGGATTTTTGGTTTTGATGAATTGGCATGGAATCGCAAAAATTGTTTGTAGATGCTCTGCCAATGCTTTTGGACCAACTATTTCAGTTGTATAATGCCCTAAGCTCAAGAATGATATTCCTTCTTCATATGCAGTATCCCACACTGGCTCATCATGAGTACCGGTAATAAAACAGTCTGCCCCCGCTGCCGCCGCATCTTTAAGACAACGGTCAGCTTTGCCTGAAAGTATAGCAACCCTGGTAACGGTATTTTTGACTTTAACCTCCTGCGCAGTACGTCCATAATAACGTTCAACGTTTGCTTTAAAATCTTGGAATGAAGTGGGTGACACAGAACCTATAACCCCAATATGCTGTTTATTAAGTTCAAGAAAAGGTTGCAACTCTGTTAATCCGAGATCCCTGGCCGCCTTCCAATTATTGCCGAGTTCACGATGCGCATCAAGCGGCAAATGATAACAAATCAGTGCAATATTGTGCTGCATCAACAGTGCAATTTTACGATATTTTGTATCTACAATGGCCAACGAGCTATCTTGTTTTTTTAAGATTCCGTGATGCACAATAAGCGCCTGTGCTCCTAATGCAGCCGCCATTTCTATCGTTTCAAGACTCGCTGAAACCGCTGTTGCAATTTTGCTAATGTGCCCTTGATTGGCAACTTGTACTCCATTAATAGCATTATCTTCAAAGACCGTTGTATTAAGATAAGTATCCAAATATGAAACTAGTTTTTTTAAATCAATATGATCCATCACTGTTACATCCCTTTAAAAAGACTAAACTTCGCATTGATCTCCTTTAAAAAGACTGTCCGTCTATGTTTATCCGTGCCTGCGGGCTCGGCAAACTACGGCGGACAATCTACGCTCGTTAAATCCTTCACTGGCGCTAGCCAATCGTAGCCGTAATGTCACTTCGAAGTATGAACCCATGTAGGCGTAGATTGGTGGAGCTGACCGGGGTCGAACCGGTGACCTCATGAATGCCATCCATGCGCTCTACCAACTGAGCTACAGCCCCACAATCGCTTTTTAGTTTAAGAGAAATTGAAAAAAATCCAAGCGGTATATTCGCTTTTTACCCAGCATATTTATATACTATTTTGTGTATTATATGTATTTTTCCACTCAATGATGTGAGTCTATTTTTATGTATAAAAGTTCTATGATGATGTTGCTTGTTGCGGGATTGTTGTTCAATGCATCTATCGGCTGCCAAGACAAAGATAATGGATATCAATTATCTAAAAAACATGCCGTTGGTTTTGTAATCAATGGGGCTATAGGTACTGTTCATTTGGGCGTAAACGTGCTTTTGTTGATGATCGACCCATCTCTACTCTCTGCGGAGAACAAACAAAACCGAAATACCGCGTTAAACCAGGCAGCCTTGTCTATACCATTTTTTTTGTTCAATGCCTATCTTTGTTTGGATTCCATGTGGGTCAAAACGGATCGTGAACAATCTCAACAAGAAAAAGGCCATGCGTAAAAGTTTTATCTTAGTGTTATTACTTGTGGGCCTTATATCGGAATCAGCACCTACCAAAGACACCCTCAATTTTGCAGAACATCTAGTACTTGCAATAGGCAGGTATCCAAAAACATCCCTATCAATTGGTGCATTGCTATTTGGCAGTGTTTGTTGGGACAATAGACATCAATTATCTCAAAGACATGCTCTTGGAGTTGCATTAAATGCCTGTATTGGCATGTATCTTTGGCATACATTAATACAAAACGGTCCTCCAATTTCTAAGGATGTTCCCACTACACCAAGATCTCAAGAACAATATCAAGCTTCCGTTAACAGTATTCTAGGCAAAAGTGCTAAGGATCAGCACGCAACCTTGGTGTTTATGATGTTGCTGGGAACTGTCCAAGCAGTTGTTAATGGACATCTGTGTTATGAAGCAATGATACCTAAGCCCCGCAAGAAAAAAGCGAAAAAAACTCAACTCACAGATTCAAAAAAGGAACTCCATGAAGATTGCTTGGTTGGCTTTAGTAACCTTCCTGGGCGCACAGACACTCTATCCGGTGGCATTGCAGCCAACACTACGCTGTAATCATCATAAAAACACTACTTATACCCTCACGGTAATACTGCCGATTAGTGCGCCACAGATTGTGTATCGCGATTATGTCACGTTGAGCATCGATCATCCAGATGTCACCCTAACTCCCTGGAAAGCAACGCCAGAAAGTGTCACCATTTTTGATAAACATTTTAAAAAAGACAAACATGTTTTTACACAATCGGTTATTATTACGTGCCAAGCACACATATCACATCCCATCATGTCACCAGTACATCTTCATTTGAGTTATGTTACCGGCCCACGCATAGACGTACATCATACGATGTTACCATGCGCACTTGATTATGCCGCGCGTAGCGACACCCCTCAAGCAGAACCTACGCACCTGGCGCAATCACCGAGTCCCAGTGCACCACGTGATGATACACCTAACGATACAGATCAACTATCCAGCCCCGATGATGCACCAACACCCGCTACCGATTGTTCTGGTCCAGGCTGCATGATAATGGGTATTATAGTACTCTTGGCCGGGCTTTTGCTGCTCAATAAGGCCGATCAAGAAGATTCAGAATCTTCTTTGCATGGTGGTATTATTACGATCATTATTGCCGTGCTTATTATGGTGCATGGACATCACGCACTGCAGATCAACACCCATAATGCAACTACACAGAACCAAACGCACTCTAGTGACCCTATGAACGTATATCAGACCTGATATCTACTACCGGAACGCGCAAGGAAAGTGATACCCGAGTTTCATCAAGCGCTTGGCGAAATTGTATCGGCAATGCGCGTAATGAGAGATCAAAGGTACCCTGTTTAACCAATTCTTGTACCTCTTTGGGTAACGTCAATACCAGAAAAAATTCACTTACAGGGCCCAATGTCAGGGGATAACGAAAATCAAGAACCAACTCTTGGTTTGTTTTGCACCACATACCATCGCTCACCAAGTACTCTTCTATCGGTAAAAAATCACGATCAGAACGTTTGCTGTATAATTCCCCCACTAATTTAGGAATGGTAGGACCATGCCATTGCAATATAAGCTTGTTTAAATGCACCGTTTCTTGCGAGCGCTTTTTGAACGTAAAACTTCCAACCAACACCCATTGCCCCCCAAGTGTTTGCGCATACGAATCATCCGGATCAAGCATACGCCACGTAGGCTCGATAAGAATAGCATACTCATCGCCAGGCCTATAGGGCAACGCACTGACCATACTGTTAACCATTATCAAGCTCATTACCAATCCCATTTTTTTCATACTATGCTCCTTTTTACTTCAACGTACCACAGTAGATATTACCATAGCATAGGCAATCGACCTGCGTGAAGGTAAGAACTATCTCTCTCTACGTTCAGCTAACTGAATCTGATAAGTATCAAATCCTCGATGGCACTCAACGTGTATTGGCATAGGTATAACAATAAAATCTTTTGCAAGAGAATCAGGTATCGGAAGATACAGCCATGATGCCTGCACCACGGGTCGCGCCGCGCACTCCAATTGACGCAACGTGGGATGTGCAGACTCAAAATAAAAATCAACCATTTTACCATCACGCTGAACCTTAACAAATAACGTTGTAAAACATGAAATTGGATCATCGATCGCTATACGTAACCGCTCTGCGTTAATTGCAGTCACCATTGTTTGCATCACTTTATATACATAACGCTGATATACAATATCGCGTACATTGGTATGATCTGCAACTCCTCGATCACCGCGTAACATTGCTGGCTTAGCATCATGCGATGATGGCAAAAACGACAACCTTTTGAGTTGTTGAACAGCGGCCTGTCGGCGTTTTCTTGGTGAAATTCGCCGTTGTTTTTGTCCTACTCGCTGTACATGCACCTCCTGTTCCACGTCTTTCAGCTCAACCGTTTCGGCATACTGCGCACTCGGTTGGGAAGTAGATACATGTGGCATTTCAACTAATGTTGCAGGTTCATCAAGCATAGTTAACATATCAGACACAGGCAATGGTGATACAACGGGCTCACCAGGAGCCTCGGATTCAGCTGCTCCTGGTAAGAGCTGACTCATCACTGGAGAAGGTGGTTGATACACAGTCACGGACGTTCCAGTACCTCCCATTTGTGTCAATACCGTAATCTCTTCAGGATCATGCATTTCATGCATATACACATGATATATTCCCATAAACAAAGCAATCAGAATGGCCAGATGTACTATAAGGGCAATCAATATACTTATTATCACCGATCGGCGCGATGCTCGCTTCATGACATTCCTTTTTTATGCACGATTTCATTACGATGACTTAGTCTACACTAGGAAATCAATTGAATGTATGCATGTGCATGTTTTTTTAGAATATGCCATTGCGCATGCAGTCGGTGTGTACCGCCGCGCTCATGGGATAAAAAGCGTACTATTTCGCTTATAAACCGTTCTTGTGGTGCATAGGGAACGTGATGATTATGCAACCACTGCATAACAACACGATCACGCAGCACCGGATCATATGCCATTACTGTTTTAAAGCAGATCCCTGCGCCATACTGTGCGTCGATAACCATAGCCTGCTGCAACGCCTGATGTGTCAATGTATCTAAAAAGCGCTCTGTCTCTTGTAGCGATGTTACCATGCGCGCAAAATTTTCATCAAACCGAACATCACATACTTTAAGTGCTGGCAACACCGTATGACGAATACTGTTACGCAAATAACGCGTATCGGTATTCGTTGCATCGAGCCGGTACGCAATACCGTGTTCATGGAGATACGCAAGAATATCCTTCTTATAAACATGCAATAAGGGACGCACATACTGCCCATGCTGTGGGCGCATGCCGACCAGTCCACTTAAAGTGGTACCACGGATCATGCGAATAAAAAAAGTTTCCTGCTGATCATCTGCATGGTGCGCCAGGGCAATACGATCGGCACCATGTTCACGCGCACATTGCTCAAAAAAAAGCCTACGCGCCCGGCGACCTAACGCCTCAGCAGAACCGTTCGATTGCAAAGCATCGTTAAAATGGTTCAAATGGGCCTGAACATATTCAATACCTAACTCCTGCGCCAAGGCACGACAAAATCGCGCATCTTCATCTGCTTCTGGTCGCCACCCATGATTCAGGTGCGCTGCGATAAGTTTTAGGTCATGCGTAGAACGCATCTGTGCCAAAATATGGGTCAACAATACCGAATCTGGACCCCCCGATAACCCGATGATCACCGTCGATCCTTGTGGGATAAGGTTATAGGTGGCAATACAGGTATGAATATCAGTGATTAATGATTTTGGGGGCATAGACATTTACAAGGTAAGTTAGCAATTAAAAAATAGTATTTTCTATCAGTATATAATGTCTTTGTAAAATTTTAAGTATTTTTGAAAATTTGTAAGAAATATTGTGCGCGCCTACGAAAAAATATAGTCTTACCGAGAAGCTAAAATTCCCATTATTTTCTCTAGGAGTCCATAATGCATTCGTTTCGTTTATTAATAGTACATGCACTCATCTTGATAACCCCACTTCGGGTACACACCATGGAGCAATCGGCTGGAGAATCCAAACAACCAATAGGGGGAGATTCGTTCAAGGATTTTACGAGAGCATACCGTTTCGTGCGCAATGACCCAATGTTTAAAGATTATACATGGTGGACGCAACAACCTGATACGATGCTCGAAACACTGCTTGCACGATGCGGTAAACATGGTGATACATTATTGCACTATGCCGCACGAAGCGACGACATGAAAGCAGCCAAAAGATTGCTACGCTGTGGACTGGCGTTTAATATAGACAACGATGCATGTGAAACTCCAGAAGATGTTGCAGCTGAGTTACATAAAGAACAAGTACATCAATTTTTGAAAGCACATAATGAACTTTTCTTTCTTCCATCACTCGAAGACTGGGAAGATGAAGAATTTTTTGAAAAATATGAAGAATGTGATGAACCTTTATTTCTTCCATCACTTGAAGATTTAGAAAAATTGTTGCAATTAAAAGTGTGCCTGAATGTTCGTGATGGCGAGGGTTATACACCATTATTACGCATCGCCTCTATCCACTCTGAAAAAAAAGATGGCGATGATGACATGAAAATAATTGAAAAGTTACTTGATGCAAAAGCCAGTGTACACGTTCAATCGCCTGATGGCGATACTCCTCTGCACCATGCAGCTTATTGTGGGAACAGCAGGACCGTGGAATTACTCATTAAAGCCAACGCGTGTGTTGATGCACAAAATAGACGTCAAGAAACTCCCATGCACGATCTCATGAAGAGTCCCCATAACCGCAAGCAGAAAAAAAATATAACCAAATTGTTACTTGATGCCCGTGCTAATATCAGCATAAAGGACGATGAAGGCAGAACAGCTCTAGATATAGCACGAAAACAAAAATTAAGCACAATTGTCGCTCTACTGCAACAGGCTGAACAAAAACAAAAGCAAAGTTGATTTTAACCTCACTTTTATTGTATTTTTTACCCTGAGTGTTAATAAACTACACAATTATTCGTTATCAAGGAGTATGCGATGTACATCTTTTCCCTTTTGATAGCATGTATTTTGGCAACGATAATGCCCTATGACGCACATACAATGGAACAAAAAGCCATTGTTGCATCATCTTCGCAAAAAGCAAAATTGTTTAAGGATTTTCACAGAGCATACCGTTTCGTGCGCCATGACCCAATGTTTAAAGATTATACATGGTGGACTCAACAACCTGATACGATGCTCGAAACACTGCTTGCACGATGCGGTAAACATGGTGATACATTATTGCACTATGCCGCACGCCAGAATGATGTACAAGCAGCCACAAGGTTGATCCATTGTGGGTTATCGGTTTATCAAGAAAACAATGATGGAAAAAGCCCATGCGATCTCGCGGAAAAATTAGAAAAAAAAGAAGTATTTCAATTATTACAAGCAAATTACAAGCTGCTACATCCTGATCTGCATTGTAATCAAATAGGAACATTACTACACGCAAGAGCATGTGTTAATGTTCGCAGTTCTGCACATTATACACCACTATTACGTATCATTAGCTGTTCCGGCGGCTCAAGTGATGAAGCAATCCAAGGCATTAAACAGTTATTGAATGCGAAGGCCGCTGTGAATGTTCAACAACATGACGGTAAGACTGCTTTACATTTTGCAGCCTTTGTAGCAAATCTACAAGCGGTCAGATTGCTTATTGAAGCTCAAGCTAATGTTAATGCGCAGAATAATTTTCAGGAAACAGCATTACACAAATCAATCGTGAATGTATATGACGATAAAGAAAAAACAAAGGCATTGGTCGGATTACTACTCAACGCCCATGCTGATACAAGTATAAAAAACTACGAAGGTAAAACAGCTTTGGACGCGGCTCGAGAACGAAAACTGACGGAAATCGTTACTCTCTTGGAGCAAGCTGCATTAACACAAAAGCAAAAAGAAGGTTAACGGAACCTACACATCTAAGTTTTTAACAAAATGTCCAAACTCTTCGATATACTCTTTGCGCCCTTCCACATCATCACCCATAAGCGTGGTAAACCATTCGTCAGCTTTAAGCGCATCTTCAATGGTCACTTGCAATAGGGTACGTTGCGTTTTATCCATCGATGTCTCCCACAGCTGCTCCGGGTTCATTTCTCCCAGTCCTTTATAGCGTTGCACACTTAAATACGGCTTGCTGAGCTGCACAATAGCATCGATAAAGCGCACTACGCCTTTACCTTGTACCATTACATCTTTTTTACCTGCTGAAAGTGTCCATGCTTGTTCTTGGAGAGCAATCAGTGGCTGTACAAGCTGGGTCAATTTTTGCAGCTCATCCGACGTAAAGAACTCACTGGTAACGCGCCACTGTTTGTTAAGCAGAGAGAAGATTACCATAGGTTCAAACGGCACGGGAGTAAGCACACTATCATGCTCGACCGGCTGCGTGATTTCCACAACATATCCTGTGAAGCACGCACGTAAAATTTCAAGCAACTTTTCATGCCCATCAACAGTTTCCCATTGATGCCCTAGCATACAAACTACGAGTGAATGCAGTTGACGTTCAGTAATTTTAAATAACGCACTAAGCGTGCGCAATGCATTATCATACGCAAAAAGATTATCCAATAACGTATGCCAAGCATCGCGCTGTATCGGCGTTTCATCATACGTAACGGTCATCTGTTCTTTTGCCCAGTCAAAGAGAAAGCCCTTTAATTCAGTGTCATCTTTAAGGTATTGCTCTTTTTTGCCTATTTTTGCCTTGTAGAGCGGTGGCTGAGCGATATAGACATATCCCTTTTCAATGAGCGGTTTCATATAACGGAAGAAGAATGTCAACAGCAACGTACGAATATGTGCGCCATCAACATCCGCATCGGTCATTAAAATAATTTTGTGATAACGAGCCTTGCTGACATCAAATTCACTTTCCATAATACCGCAACCAATTGCCGCGATTAATGATTTAATTTCTTCGTTAGAAAGCATTTTATCAAGGCGCGCACGTTCAACGTTCAAAATTTTACCTCTAAGTGGCAAAATTGCTTGCGTGATACGATCACGACCCTGTTTTGCTGATCCGCCTGCAGAATCACCTTCGACAATAAATAGCTCAGTATTTTGTGGATTTTCGTCAGTACAATCGGCCAATTTGCCGGGCAATACCGTTGATTCAAGCACCGTTTTGCGCCGTGTTAAATCACGTGCTTTGCGCGCGGCTTCACGTGCTTGCATGGCAATATCAGCTTTTTGCAAAATCTTTTTAGCAATAGCCGGATTTTCTTCAAAAAAGGTATCAAGAAAGGCAAAGGTCCATGAATCGACTAAACCCTTAACTTCTGAGTTTCCGAGCTTAGTTTTTGTTTGTCCCTCAAACTGTGGCTCAGGAACTTTAATGTTCAGAACACAGACCAGGCCTTCACGCACATCTTCACTTGAAAAACTTTCTCCAGATTTTAAAACACCCATATCGAGTGCGCGTTTATTGCAAACTTTGGTAAGGGCAGATTTAAAACCAGTAACGTGGGTACCGCCATCGATAGTATTAATATTATTTACAAAAGAAAAAAGTTGTTCGCCGTATCCATCGTTGTACTGTAATGCAACCTCAAAGAGATATTTATCATCTTCTTGGCTCAAATAGATAACTTCAGGAAAAATTGGTGTCTTTTTTACGTTAATATGCTGAACAAAAGAAACGATGCCGCCTTCAAAAAAGAAATCGTGAAATTTGTTGGTGCGCTCATCGGCAATAGCAATGCGCAATCCCTTATTCAAAAATGCAAGTTCACGCAGCCGTGCCGAGAGAGTATCGAAGCTAAAAATAGTAGTTTCTTGAAAAATTTCTGCATCAGGTACAAAACGCACCAAAGTACCACGTTTGTCAGTAGGTCCACCCTCGCGCACCGGTCCCACCGGATTGCCCCGCTCATAATCTTGTACATATTCAGTTCCATCACGCCATACTACAACATGAAGCGTGGATGACAGCGCATTGACCACCGAAACCCCAACGCCGTGCAGCCCGCCGGAGTACTTGTATGAGTCTTTATCAAATTTTCCACCCGCATGAAGCTTGGTCAAAACTACTTGAAGCGCAGAAACTCCCTCACTCTGATGAATATCGACAGGAATGCCTCGTCCATTATCCTCAACTGAACATGAGCCATCGTCATACAACACGACCTTGATAGAAGTACAGTAACCCGCTAATGCCTCATCCACCGAGTTATCAACCACCTCATACACTAAATGATGCAATCCTTGCGGTCCGGTTGAGCCAATGTACATCGCAGGGCGTTTGCGCACTGCTTCAAGTCCCTCAAGAACACGAATTGCCTGTGCTTTATATTCATTATTTTTTGGATTATTGGCCATTCTCTGCCTCTCAATAGAACACGTCAGTTTTGCGGTCTTTAATGACATATCATCACAAGAGCACTTTTCTCATCTACTAAAATATGGTAATTGTAGTAAACATCATGTTTAGTGTAAAACATAATATATTTTTTTCTATGGTGAGCATCATTTTCTTTGGTATCGTACAATGATTTCATTTCCCTCAGTCAGTCCCTTCGGCTATGACCACGACCGTCAATGTATGGAGTTAGCCCTCGCACAAGCACATTGTGCATTCGATCAAGGAGAGGTCCCCATTGGCGCCATATTGGTAGATAGTACTGGGAGCATCCGTGCTCAAGATTATAACCGTGTAGAACAGGAGCGTACCCAAGCTGCCCACGCAGAAATATTAGTACTGCGTGCCGCAGGAGCAGCACTGGGCGATTGGCGTTTGCTCAACTGTTGGCTCTATGTCACCCTTGAACCATGTTCCATGTGTTTTGCACTCATACAACTCAGCCGTTGCACCGGCGTTTTGTATGCTACTCGTTCGCCGCTGTTTGGCTACCAGCTTGACAATACAGGCAACTCTCAGGTATACAAGAAGGACCTTTTAATCCAATCAGAAGGATTATTGGCAGAAGAATCACGTAGACTATTGAAAGAATTTTTTCAAAAAAAGAGGAAAACAGCGTGAGCACTTATAAACAAATTCGGGGGCATTCATGAAAGATATTAAACACATACTGTTGGAGCGCAAGCGCGACCTGGAAGAAGAACTCAATGAAATGCGCCAAGAGCGGTTTTTAGACGACCCCATCCAAGATCAGGGCGATCAGGCCTTGTCGGCAACCATGGAAAATCTCAAAACATCGTTTCAAGATTCAAAACTTCAAGAGTACCATCGTGTTGTACAAGCCCTGGAAATGCTGAGTGAAGGCACATATGGCATATGCATGGATTGCGAAAATAAGATTCCTGAAAAACGGCTCACCATGTTCCCTAACGCCACTCGGTGCTTAGCCTGCCAAGAATTATTTGAAGAAAGCAGGTTTTAACATCTTTTTTTCAAATAACTCTCTATGGTATACTGCTTGCATCCTTGATATGCTGATGTAGCTCAGTTGGTAGAGCAATTGATTCGTAATCAATAGGTCGTCGGTTCGACTCCGATCATCAGCTCCAGGCTTCGCTTATCCGTGCCTGCGGGCTCGGCAAGCTACGCCTGGCAAGCCAGTCTCTTGAAGCCCTTGATGCGCAGACGGGATGGCCGAGCCATTCATGCGAAGTAACATAATTATAGCTTTGACTTTTTCACCTAATATTGTAGCATAAAGGTATTGTTAATTTTCTGCGTAATGGCAAAGGTTTTGAACATATGAAAACAGCGCGACAAGCTAAAACTGAAAAAAGAGCTCCGGTAGCACGTGGTACTGGACGACGCAAACGGGCCGTAGCCCGCATCTGGTTGCGTCCAGGTAAAGGAACGGTCACCGTCAATGGTAAAGTTCTGGGTGACTACTTTGATACCGCCATCACGCGTTTAGACGCGGTGACTCCTTTGCGCATTACTGATATGGCCTCCATGTATGACATTGACGCTAATGTCCTTGGCGGTGGTCGCGTGGCACAAGCAGGCGCCGTACGTCTTGGTATTGCCCGTGCCCTCGTTCAAGCGAACGAAGCACTCAAACCAACCTTACGTGGTAATGGACTTTTGACCGTCGATGCACGCAACAAAGAACGTAAAAAATACGGTCAACGTGGTGCACGTCGTAAGTTCCAGTTCGTAAAACGTTAAACAATTTTGGGGGTTGTTTTGGGGATGGGATTACGCAAAGGGCTTGCTTTTGCCGTCTTATTTGTTTGCACTATTAATCTGCAGCCAATGGATACGGCTAAGCATACAGTTCAGGTAAAGCAACCAGCAGAACAAAGTTGGTACGATTTTATTTTTTGCAAACGAACTTTGTATGAGTTAATGCTGCTTACTGGCGCAATAAGCTGTGAATGGTATAGAGAGCAGGAGAAGTCGAAATTTGGAAAAGAATGTTATCAGCTAGGTTTACAGGAGCAGTCGAAACTTGGAAAAGAATATTATCAGCTAGGTTTACAGGATGGTACCATGGTGACATATAATATGTCTTTCAAGGCTCGGCATGATGGCAAACTTGGATTTATAACATTCCAAAAATTCTGTCACCTTATAAAACTACAACCACCTGAACGCCCTGGCGAACTTTTTGAGACTGTAGATGCTGCACATCTATTGGAAACGAAGTTAGGAATATCCTAATCTATTGCAGAAAGCCAGCAATTGTAACAACATCATGGGAATATTACATGTTAAGACAGAAATCCCTTGTTTTTGCAGCTTTATTGGTGTTTGCCAATGCTATGCATTGTGCAGAGACAACTCAAGAAGACATAAAGCATAGCAAGAAAAAAAGTAGTTGGTACAATGCTGTTTTCAGCACAAGAACTGCTCTGGAATTTGCAGCTTTTTGTCTCACTGTATATACATGTAAATCAATGTTCCATGAGCCTAGTTTATCCACTCAAACAACCAATGGTAAATCATACGATGTTAAGCAACAGGCTAAGATCTTTAATGCGGGAAGAGACGATGGTATTGCATTATATCATAACGCTTTGCACAACACGTATGGCATACAACCAGAATTGCTTATAGAGAAAATTTGCCTCGAACTTGATATAAAATTTGCTAACCGCAAGAAAGAGAGTATTCCTTTCAAAAGTAGGACTACTCTCGCGATTTTTGATATCTGTATCGAAGCACTTGAAGAAAGCAAGCAATCGTAACAACATCATGGGAATATTACATGTTAAGACAGAAATCCCTTGTTTTTGCAGTTTTATTGGTGTTTACCAATGCTATGCATTGTGCAGAGACAACTAAGGAAAAAATAAAGCATAGCAAGAAAAAAAGTAGTTGGCACAAAGCTGTTTTCAGTACAAGAACTGCTTTGGAAATCGCAGCGTTGTGTGCTACGGTGTACGCATGTAAATCAATGTTCCATGAGCCTAGTTTATCCGACTTTCAAAGGAAGCAGCGGGAAGAGAAGCAATATGACGATGGTGAGCGACATGGCGCAATGGTGACTTATAATATTTTTCACAAAAAAAACTATCCTCAAGGAATTACTGCTCATAGAACTTTCCAAAAATTTTGTGAGCTTATAGGTTTAACAGCACCACTGACGAATGACGCTCTTTTCGTAGATAAGGCAGTAGCAGAGTATCAACAGCTATCCGAACAACTTGCAAGTCCGCCATAGGATATTACATGTTAAAACAGAAACCCATTGTTTTTGTGGCTTTATTGGTGTTTGCCAATGCTATGCATTGTGCAAAGACAACTAAGAAACAGAAAACTGGCTGGAGAACTACTGTTTTTTGCATCGGCGCTGTTGGTCTGATCGGTTTATTAGCGCACTTGTATACTACTCATCATGCGCACGACACATCTTCCAATGCATTAAAGATATTTCGTGCGCAATTAAAGTCTCAGGACGATAAATTGCAAAAACTTCAAGAAAAATTGGCTGCCATACGGGGGATGAAATAAGGTATTCCACAACAATAATCACTTGCCATTGATCTCTACAATCTCCAACTCGCCAGAAGTAACATATAATTTTTTCATAAAAGCGACTGCGTCATCGCGTCGCTTTATTTTTTCTGGCATGGTCTGCGCAATAAAGTTATACATGTTGATCAACGTGATCGTTTCACGCAATTGATTGTCTTGTTGCAAGAGCTCTTTCATCCGTTCAAACCAGCTTTTTTCGCTTTTTTTTGCCATACGTTCGCGATCTTCTTTACGCTTTTTTTCTTCTTCCTGCTCGTTCTTTTTCTTCACATTAATCGAATTATGGAGCGCATTCTCTTGCCCATAAAAACGGGAAAACCACTTCATATGCTCGGTCCGCGGCACTTGTTGTTCAATCAAAAAATCCGGCTCTATGCCAATGCCTTGAATGGCCGTATCATACGGCAAAAAGTACAATGCTATGGTAATCTTCATGGCGCAATTATTACTTACCGGGATCACTTCTTGCACGGATCCTTTGCCAAACGTGCGGGTGCCCACGGTAAATACCTGCAATGCATGTTTCTGTTCATGCGCATGGTCCGAATGCACGCGCAGCGCACCAGCCAAAATCTCTGCTGCCGATGCCGTGTAATTATTTGTTAAAATAAAAATCGGCAATCGACGATCGACAATCGGCTCACGCGTGGTTGTATATCGCTCGATTTCTTTATTATCCCTATTTTTGATCGTCACCACAGTGCTTCCTTTTTTAATAAAGAGCCCTGCAATATCAATCGCCGCGCTTAATAATCCGCCAGAATTGTTGCGTACGTCAATAATAATCCCCTTACATTGTTGCTTGCGTGCTTGCCGAATGAGCTCCTCCATTTGTTTGACGGAATTGTCAGAAAAAACATTCAACGCAAGGTAAAAAATATTATACTCAGGCAAATAAAATGCCTGTGAATTCTGCTCTTTGACAATATCACGCGTAATATCAAATGACAGCATATCCGGTTGCCCTTCTCGCAACACTTTAACGTGTACTTTAGTATTACGTTCACCCTTGAGTCGTGAAGCTGCCTCTTCGGTACTCATACCATCAAGCGCTTTGCCATCAATTTCTACTATTTTGTCCAATCGTTGTAATCCAGCTTTTTCCGCAGGTCCATTAGGAACCAATTCAACCACGAGCAAAAAACCGTCTTTTGCCTGTCGTGTATTATCCATGACAATACCAACCCCAAAAAATTGACCGCTCGTTGACTCAAGCATGCTCGTATAGGTCTTGGGATCTAAAAATCCTGAGTGCGGATCAAGGCAGGTCAAAAAACCATTGATAGCATGAATCATGCACGCTTGCGGATCGGCAATATTATAATGTTTTTGTTCGGTTTTTTGGCATACTTCCGCCATGGTGCCCATCCAACTATACATCACTTCCTCAAATGATTGCGGTTGCTTTGTGTCCTCAACTTCTTTTGCATACAACACCGTCCCATAACAGCATGCAACTATCACACCACTCAAAAAAATATATCGAGCTTTATATACCATTATCCTGCCCCCTTTAAAATTTCATGTGCGCAACTCTTGGGATATACCCCGTGTCTTGTATATAGTTTAATGTTAAGCAGGATAGCACTGAATGCACAAGTAATTGGAGAATACCATGCCCAAATTTCACAAAAAAAACGCTCGCGTAACACTTTTATATACTATTCTGGGTCTTGAATTAACTATTACCGCTGCGTCTTTTTTGTTCGGGCCCCAGGGATTGAAAGCTTTGCGCAATCTGAGACATGAACAGAACACGCTCCAACAATCAATAAACAGTACCACCATCGACATCAAGCAGATGGAAACACGCATCGCTCAATGGCAAAGTTCTACCTTTTATCGCGAACAACTAGCGCGCGAACAATTGCAGATGGCATACGCGGACGAGATTGTGTATTATGTCACCAAGTAAGCACTCACCATCGTGATAAATTTTTTCCTGTGTAGCAACTTTTTAAGGATAGCCCATGATCAATCTTGAAACATTAACCGTACGTGAATTTGCTCCACTGCCCTATGCCTACGATGCACTTGAACCGTATATCGATGCAAAAACTATGGAGCTCCACCATGATGCCCACCATGCTGCCTACGTCAACAATTTGAGTAAAGCATTAGCGGCGTATCCCGGTTTAGAATTCGAACCAGTTGCTGCAATACTTAAAGATTTAAATAAATTTCCTGAGCCAATACGCACTACAATACGCAATAACGGCGGTGGCCATATTAACCATACCTTGTTTTGGGATATCATGGGCAGAACGACAAGTACAACACCGCGCGATGCCGTTGCACATGCGTTAAAGGCACAGTTTGGATCATTTGAAGCATTCAAACAAGAATTGAGCAGTAAAGCAACAGGAATCTTTGGTAGCGGCTGGGCATGGCTCATCGTTGATGCTGCAGGTACATTACAGATTACCACGAGCGCTAATCAAGATAGTCCTTACATGACCGATGCAACGCCCATTCTCGGTTTAGATGTCTGGGAACACGCTTATTACCTTCACTACCAAAATAAACGCGCATCCTATATTGAGGCATGGTGGAACGTGGTCAACTGGAATGCGATCGAAGAACGCTACCGCCACGTGACCAATCAGGGATAAAACATACGTTCATCTGAACGTATAGTAAAATCACCTTACTAAAAAAAGCAGAATTTCGCACATCCTCAAAAAAGGGGAAAAACTTTTCATGCACTTTTTTCACAAATGCATCACTTCTCTATGCCTCTTGTTGCTGTTATGTACCACCACCTCTGTAATACCTGATGGGTTTGCACCAGGAACAGCTGTGCACACTCCCACAGGCTTTACTGCTATTGAACAACTGCAGCCAGGCGATGAAATCGTTAGCTTCGATCTGCTTAAACTGATGATTTACATCAATAATATTCCAATAAAGGTAACCGGTAGAGTAGTAGATGGTATGATGTATATAGGCAGTGCATGGATTCCTCGGGAGTTTTTATGATTGATTGGAAAGAACAATTACAACTATATCGAGAAGCAGAAAATTTTGATGCTGCAACGCTTTGGTTAGAAAAAATTATTCGTGAAGATCCAGACAATGTTGATGCAAGAATTTTTATGAATGATCTTATGCTCCACATTCTCATAGACCCGCACAGCTGGGATCTTTACAGACCACACACGCGTGATGCTATGTTAAATTATCTGTACCATAAGGCCCGTACTCAGGATTATGAGAAGCTAGCACTACAATATTACAATAAATCTACTACAGCGTTTGGAAATAATCCTAAATATCTTTATTTTACTGCCATTACCATCAGTTTAGCACCCTGGATTTTTGGTGACGCCAATATTATAGAAGCAATGAGCGATTTAATGTGGGAAAAAGCACGACAACTTGATCCTCATAGTCCCTTACTCAACGGAAATCGCAGCGATTATGAAGCTTTAAATGCCTCCAGCGAAAAAGAACTTTTCACCTATAAACAACACATTATCGAAGAAAATAAAAGAATTCTTGGCACCATGGGACCTGCAGGTGAATTCATTTTACAAGGCAAAGAAAACAGATTTAATGAATATCTTGAAGCATTCAGAAAAAAACACAAAATAGAGAATCATTAGAGTGATACAATGCATTGGAAAGCACAAGTACAACGCTTGGAAATTGAAGAACATTTTGATGTAGCTATTTTTTTACTCGAAAAGGTGATTAAAGCAAGACCTAATGATATGGATGCTTATATTTTTTTAATGTATCGATTAATGGATACACTCGTTGAAGGCTCTTGCTATTGGGCGAACGTTTCGCGTACTGATTTACGTAAAATCAAAAGTAACTACTATAGCAGTAAACATGATATATATTGGGCCCTATTACGTAACTATTTTACAACAGCATTATCAAAATTTCATGCTAATGCAGATTTTCTTTACTATGCTGCGCATATTGCTACTTTTGCTCCTTGGTACGCGGGTATTAATGAGCATGATCACGAGATCATTAAAGGTATGTTTGAAAAATCTAAGCACTTAAATCCAGATAATCCTCTTTTAAAAGGGGGATATGAAGATGATTTTTTAATGGCGCCTACTCACAACAAAGAAGAGTTGATAACCTACGTAAACAATGTGATCAAAGAAAATACCCAAATCCTCGGAAATATGGGATCCTTAGGTGAATATCTTTTGGAGCTGAAAAAATCCGTGATGCACAATGTTTTGACCAAAATTAACACAACAGATTAAGGAGATAATGCTATGAAGTTATACAGTATTGCATTGTTGTTGATGATGCATACGTTCGGATACGCTATGCTTACTACACTGCCGAAAATAACAAGAGTAGGTTCAAGATATTCAACTCCCGCTTTGCAACAATCGTTGTATCATCAGAGCGCTCACATAGCTGCACTTGTTGAAAGATTCCAGCAAAATAATGAGAAACTTTATGATCTTGAATCAGCGCATAGGCGTTTAGATACCAAATACTACAAACAACGGCTTAAGATGCGCAGCAGCAATTACCCTCTATGGAAAGTATATTATCAACAATCAAGTGACAGCGCGTATGGAAAACTATGTGATACTCAAGGAGAAATTAACGATCTAACCATAGTAAATATGGTGATTGATAAACAGATTCTTCAACTTACCCATGAAAACCTGATGACCATCCTGCGACATAACAAGCATGAGTGGGATAAACTCAACAGTGCATATCTAAAATTGTACTACAAACGTTATGAAGAATTAGGTCTAATATATAAAGATAGAGATAGCACATGCGAAACATTTTTATGCAAAACATATTATAAAATTTTGAGCAATCGAACACAGGTAAAACTATATCACGTCATGAGTGCAAAGGACAGACTGAGCACAAGCAACGATAAGATCGAACAACAGATTCGTGAGCTCAACAAAGAAATTGAAGCAAGATAAAAACTACCATTACCCCTTATCGCCTCAAAAATACCCTAAAAAAGTAGAGTTCCTCTCTCATGAATTTTTTTCACAAACGCATAGCACCTCTATGCATTTTTTTACTGTTATATACCGCCACCTTTGTAATACCTGAAGGGTTTGCACCAGGAACAGCTGTGCACACTCCCACAGGCTTTACTGCTATTGAACAACTGCAGCCAGGCGATGAAATCGTTAGCTTCGATCTCCTTAAAAGGATCTATGCAAAAAACAGAGTAGTGCAACGGCAGAAACAAACCGCGCGGGCACTACTCCACATTCATTGTGGTAACACCATAGTCAAAACTGATGAAGAGCAGCGATTTCTGGATGCTGATACCCATACCTGGCATCCAGCACATGCATTGCGTATTGGTCAACGGATCGTTGCGCATGACCAGGACGCTCTCACTATTACTGATATACAGCATAAAAAATTCAAACAAGCGTGCGTTTTATATGCATTATCATTGCACGATAATCCGCACAATTTCTGTGTTACAAAAGACAAGATTGTAGCGCATAATTTTGAACCAGTATCAACAATAACTGCCCTTTATACACTATGTTCCTGGATTTACACCGCAACACAAGTATATGCAGCATGTCACGAAGGTAACAGCACTGCAAGCAATCTTTGTGAAGAACAATTTCAGCAGTTACTTGACCGCAATCCTCAAGCAACGCTCGGTGATTTGACGCACGATCAATCTTCAAAAGTTTCGCCCGCAGTAGTTGACCAATGTATCGAAAAATATGGATCGGCAACAAAATTGCGCGATCTTGCTCCGCAAGAATTGAAGCTATTTGACGAAAAAATTGGCGTACAACGCGCATTGCAGACAGTGAAAGATCAAGAACAAAAGACGCACAAAGTATCTGATAAGTCAGTTCAAAATGCTAAAACGTCGACTTCGGGCACTGCGTCCACACTCAAAGGTGCTACCGCATCCGGTGCAGCCCAAGGTGCTATTAATGGTACTGTACAGGGGATTGCACAACTTGGCATTGCAGCATTCAACGGCGATGTAATAAGTGCAGGAGGAGCTATAGAGATCGTAGGAAAATCAATTATTACCAACTCAGCAAAAAACGGTGGAAAACAGTTCGGCAAGGCCGCCGCGATTACCGCATGTAAAAAAGTTGCTCCAGAGCTTACCAAAGAGATTCTCAAGCGTGCTCCAATCATTCAACAGGCATTGATGATCTATACCATAGTCAAGGTTACTTCAGGTCCAGTAATGAGTCTTGTGCGTCGATGGACAGGTGGCGATGACGACGGCAAGGGATCAGGCGCAATGCGGCTGCCAGCAGCACGAGCTCTCATGCATTATAACGACAATGCTTCGGGCGATAAACAACCAAAATCATCAGGTTCTGGCACTCCTACACCACCAAAAGATCCTGATAAAGACAATAAGATTAAAGAGTTGGTTGATAAGGCGTTCGAGACCTATAAAAGGGACCCAAATAAAGATATGCACCTTTTTGACAATACCAACGGAACTCTAGAAAAGCATGGATTTGATATCCTTATAAAGGAGTTGATCACAGAAAAAATAGTACCAAGTTTCAATGCCGGAAAGGATTATATTGTAAAACAATTACTCAGCAAAGTAGTAGAAAACGGTTTTCCAACAACTCCTGGTTCATGGGAAACTGTTTTACGTATAGGAAATTACAATGTCACTATCCGTACAATAATGGTTGATGGTGCATTGGTGGTTGGAACCGCATTTATCAGAGAACTTTTTAAGCGTTGAAGAGGAAATAAGATGAATTGGAAAGAACCATTACATAAATTAGAATATGAAGAGGCATTCGATATTGCAATATTTTTCATGCAAACAGTCATCGAAAAAAAACCAAGCGACAGAGATGCATATTTAGCACTAATATATCTGTTAGCAGACACGATGATTGAACCCCATAGTTGGGAACTACAAACTCTTCCCGATCAAATCAAAAAGGATTATTATCGATCTAAAGAAAGCGAATACGAAACATTGGCAAAAAAATACTTCGCTCTCTCATATTTTAAATTTATGAAAGATCCAGAGTATTTATTCATTGTAGGGCATGCCTTCATTGCATGTCCTTGGATCGTTGGTCTTGGTGATAACTATCCAGAAATTACTTTCAAAAAAGCACATGAATTAGATCCAGACAATCCTATTTATCTTGGAGACCATTACAATAATATCTATCAGCAAGATCCAACCAATCTTGAGTTAATTAAATGGGCAAAGCTCATGCATAGTACAAACTCTCCTTTGGATGCATGGCAAGGAAAGGGACGGGTGTGGGATTATACAGCAGGAATGCTGCGACGATTGTCCCGAAGAATTTTAAAGATGCCTCCTTTTGATATATAGCAGAAATTCGTATGCACTGGAAAGAACAATTACACAAATTAGATCATCAAGAAGCAGCCATTTCAGCATTCATGTTTTCCAAACCTCTTGTTCTAAATACGTTAACATCGAGTTCAACATGGGTACCTTCTGCCTGCCAGCCCGTCTCTTTAAAAGTTCTTGCTGGGCCTTGTAGTATACCACGTTTAGCCATTCGCGCAAAGTCTTCATAGGGCATTACTGAGGTGATCAACCTGCCGAAAGGATCTCGTACATGTGCGGTCACATAAGATGCTATACCAGCAACTACTACGGTATAAGCTCCCATTTTTACATACCAACCGTACCTTTGCCACAAGGATTTTGGCTCGTTTTTAATATCTTCTGTTTTGAGCATTGCTGCATAGATCTCAGTCTGTGCAAGCAGTAATCCCAATAATCCAACAACCCGGGATATCTTAAACCTATTCATCAAAAAATCCTTAATGTAATTTTTTTGCCATATATGCAGCACTCGATCATTAAACATATTACAATCCGAAGTAAAACAGCCGACCCTACGCATTCATGTTAAAAGGCCATTGGAAAGGAGACAAAAAGGAAGGGAATGTTCTCAATCCGTTAACATCGAATTTAACATGGGTACCTTCTGCCTGCCAGCCCGTCTCTTTAAAAGTTCTTGCTTGGCCTTGTAATACACCTCGTTTAGCCATTTTCTCGAAGTCATCATAGGTCATTACTACGGTGGTCAACCTGCTGAAAGGCGCTCGTACGAATGCGGTCACATAAGATGCTATACCAGCAACTGCTGCGGTATAAGCTCCCATTTTTACATACCAACCGTACCTGTGCCACAAGGATTTTGGCTCGTTTTTAATATCTTCTGCTTTGAGCATTGCTGGATAGATTTCAGTCTGTGCAAGCAATAATCCCAATAATCCAACAACCCGGGATATCTTAAACCTATTCATCAAAAAATCCTTAATGTAATTTTTTTTGCCCTATATCATGATACTATAGCATAAACCGTTAAAAAATTGATTTTTTCACATTATTAATGATTTGAGGTATTTTTGTTTCCGAAAGATTGTAAAGGAGACAAAAATGAACAGAACAGATTAAGGAGATAATTCTATGAAATTATACGGTATTGCACTCTTGCTCATGATGCATACATGCGAGTACGCTATGCTCATCACGCTACCGAAAATAACACGAATACCCGCTCTTGCCCTGCAACGATCATCGTATCATCAAAGCGCTCACATAGCTGCGCTTGTTGAAAGATACCATCAAAATAATGAAAGACTGTATGATCTTGAATCACTAGGTACACGCTTATATTCCAAGCTTAATAAGCAGACATATGATAACGCGACATCTTTCAACAGAATACATAAAAAGATATTCGGCACTATAGAAGAAATTAACGATCTAACCATAGTAAATATGGTTCTCGATAAACAGATTCTCACACTTACTCAAGAGGAGCAACTCGCTGCTTTGCAAGAAGAGTACTATAAGAATAATGACGAACTGTATAAGCTCAAATTAGAACATATTCGTTTGTGCGTAAAGCATAATGAGCAATCACATATGTGGGTCAAAAGCTACGGTTATCCATGTGAGATATATCATAAAATGTTAAGTAATCGCACTTATGTAAAAATATATCGTATTATAGATGAGAATACCAGGTTGAATGCACTCAATAGCGATATCTATCAAAAAATTCTCAAACTTAACAATGATGCAGAAATGGTACCGGATCAAAAAACAAAAACAGAGGTTGATAGGCCCAAACGTATTTTTGTTCCCTATCCGCACGATGACTAATTGAAACTATAAGTAAATCACTTTTAAAAGGAGTCAATACATGAAATTACGCAATTATACGGTTAGATCTTTATGCGCCATACTATTGTTGATGAACACATGCCAGTCAGAGGCCAGCGCAGCTGAGGGTCGACCTTCCTGGTTTAAAAAATTATTGATTTTTTCGTTATTACTCACTCGCGGAATAGGACAGCCCGTCGACCCTCAACCGTTAAATCAATTAAATCAATTTTTCTCTCCACCTGTTTTTCTCGATCAACCTTTTGAAATAGGTCCTTCCGAGGCTGTTGAACAACTCATACGAGAATCACAAGAGCGTGAAAAACAGGATGGTGACTATACACACGCAGAGAACGAATGTCATGCATTGATTTTGGACGACGCTTTTGAAGCATTACAAGATCCCGATAAAGAACCTTCCTATAATCCCGGAAGCGATACATTAACGCAGTCACTCGTTTATCATAAAAAACAAAAATTTTACTCATCACCCTATACGGTTATTTGGAGCACTCCTTCTGAGATCCAAGGTAAGATTCGCATAACCCAATATATCAGAAAATGTGCACGAAATTTAGTAGATTACGTTGCATGTCGTCAAACGCTTGTTACACGGCGATTTGATGATGAAACAGCGGTGACTGCAGGCGATGGCTCTAATTATGCGTTGGTAAAAGAAGACAATAAAGATCGCTTGGTACGCGTTGGTTATTATTTTGGAGCGCAGGATGAGTTTCATGCCTTTGACGGAGCACAATTTGAAACAGATTATTCGCCTGAAGAAATTGCTAAAAAACAGCGACAAGTATATACAGCACTTACACAGCAATTAGCACATTTAAATACACTTGATCCTCTGTTAAAAGATCGGATTTTTCATAGCCCGAGCACCGAGCTTGGAATGGGTCGTGCCCCTATAGAATGGGATTGTCGAAAGGTGCTTTTACACGACGCATTTACTGCATTGCAAAAAACCGACACCGCGCCATCTTATTCCAATGGATGGTGGTCATTTTCCCACCCATCAGTATCATGCGACCTTGATCAACGCAACACCCCTCCATATCGCATTGTATTTACCCGGTCGGCTGATGATGTCATTACCATACGACAATCGATAACACACCAAGTGGGCCAATTCATACAAAATCACTGGTGTCGTAAAGTTTTGCTTGAATGGCGACGTAAAGAGGTAAATCATGCACACACAGCAACCGTGGGATACCAACCGCCTCATAGTCTCATAAAAACAGGGTACACTTCCAATAAATATGGTAAGCTCAGCTCCCTGATCTTGGAAGCAGATTTTTCTCGTCAAGAGATTGCAAAAATGCAACGGCAATCGTATGCAGAACGTGCACAAAACTTACAGTGTATTGCATCTCTCGATCCTTTTTTAAACGAAGGCAAACAACACTGAAAGACGCCCTCGATCATCGTTTTTTACTGGTAAAAAAAAGATTTTAACCTATACTCACAAGTAAAATAGCGCTTTTTTATCGTAGGTACCCTCATGAAAAATAATAAAATTAATACAACAACACCTTCCACACATGAGCCACACGAGCTATCCAACGAAAACCAGATTCGTTTGCAAAAAATCGCTGCTTTACACGAAAAAGGCATATCACCGTGGCCAAATATCACTGAAACAATCACGTTATCATGCGATGAAGCTCTTGATGAGTTTGATGAAAAACATACTGAGCCACAAACGCTTGCTGGCCGACTTATGCTGGTGCGCGAGCATGGCAAAACATTGTTTGGAAAAATACAAGATCAAACAGGCGAACTACAAATTTACCTGCGCCAAGATATCCTTGGTCAAGAACCCTTTGCGTTTTTTCAACAAATGATCGATATAGGCGATATCATCTGGATTAAAGGAACACTGTTTAAGACCAAAACAGACGAAATAACGCTGAAAGTTGATGCGTATCAGCTTTTAAGCAAATGTTTACATCCATTGCCTGAAAAATTTCATGGGCTCACTGATATTGAAAAAATTTACCGCCAACGTTATCTGGATTTGATAACTAATAAAGACAGTCGTGAACGCTTTATTGTTCGTTCTCATATCATTCGATTATTCCGTATGATGCTCGATGAATTTGGCTGCATTGAAGTAGAAACACCAATGCTTCAGCCAATTCCTGGTGGTGCTGCTGCTCGACCATTCGTAACCCATCATAATGCTTTGGATGCCGATCTTTATTTACGTATCGCCCCTGAACTTTATCTCAAACGGCTGGTGGTCGGTGGTTTTGATCGTGTGTATGAAATTAACCGTAACTTTAGAAATGAAGGAATATCGACACGCCACAATCCTGAATTTACCATGCTCGAATTTTACTTCGCGTACCTCGATTATCATTTTATGATGGATTTTGTGGAAAACATGGTGCGTTTGATTGTTGAGGCGCTCAATGATGAAAAAACCGTCGTATCCTTTGCAGGTAAACAACTTAATTTCGGTACTCCATTTGCCCGACTGACTATGTATGATGCGGTCATGAAGTATGGCGCACTCAATCAAGAACAGCTGACACATGAAGCAATAGATACAACATTGTTAGCCAAGGGCATCACCCTAGAAGATAAACAAGCCGCATGGGGACACAAATTGTACGCTTTATTTGAAGCAGTTGTAGAACCTCAGCTCTTTCAACCGACCTTTATCACTCATTTTCCGATCGAAGTTTCACCTTTGGCAAAGAGAGATGAAAAAGATCCGAAAATTGCTGCTCGTTTTGAACTCTTTATTGGCGGTATGGAATTAAGTAATGGATTTAACGAGCTGAACGATCCTTTCGACCAAAAAGCACGTTTTGAAGAACAGGCGCGTGCGCATGCAAGTGGTGTGATCGATGCTCATCGTTATGATGCAGATTATATACAAACATTGGAATATGGATTACCACCAACCGTTGGATGTGGTATCGGCATTGACCGTTTAGCCATGCTTTTGACCAATACAACCTCCATTAAGGACGTGATTTTATTCCCCACCCTCAAACAAAAATGAGATGCCCCTGAAGAGAGCGATTGGTGTATATGAAGAATGTTTATTCAGGAACCAAATATCGTTGGCTATTACCAACCGTAGATGATGCAACCGTTTTGCATATCGCTTCACGGCACAATTTGTCTCTGCCTATTGCGCAGGTACTTGTATCACGTGGCATTACTGATCCATCTGCACTTGATACCTATCTCTTTGGTACGCTTGACCCAGAAAGTACCCATGCAGGTATCTTAAAAGATGCGCATAAAGCAGTAGAACGTATCATGCAGGCTATTGCCAATCAAGAAAAAATATTGATTTGTGGCGATTATGATGTCGATGGTATAACATCATCGGCACTTATGCTGATCTGTTTATTGCCACTTGGAGCACAGGTCAACTTTTTTCTCCCTCATCGCACACGTGACGGATACGGTCTTTCAACCAAAACGGTAGAACGGGCAGCGCGCAATGGATACCGCGTTATAATAACCGTAGATAATGGGATTACCGCATTTGAACCAGCTCGCGTAGCGCGTGATTTAGGCATTGATCTCATCATTACCGATCATCATCGCCAACATGAACAACTTCCTGAGGCATATGCGATTGTCAATCCTAATCAAACAATCTGCCCTTATCCTTTCAAAGCATTAGCGGGAGTTGGCGTAAGCTTTAAAGTTATGGAGCTTTTGTATCATAAACAGGGACTCACGCTGCCCCAAAAAGTATATGAATTATTATTGCTCGGAACCATTGCCGATGTGGTGCCATTGATCGGAGAAAATAGGTTTTGGGTACGCCATGGATTACACCATGTTAACAAAATTGAATCACACGCACTTAAGATTCTCAAACAGAATGGTAAGCTGAGCAAGCCAAAAATTTCCTCGCTAGATATAGGCTTTTCTCTCACTCCACAAATTAATGCCCTGGGGCGCTTGGAAGATGCACGTCAAGGTGTTCAATTTCTTATAGGTGATGACACTCAAACCGTAGAGGACGTGGGCAAAGTATTATATGAGCTCAATGAGGCACGTAAAGTCATCGAACGATCGATTTTTAATCAAATAGAACAAGAAATTACCAAGGGATCAATTAATATCACGGACGAGATGATCATTATGGCCGCAAGCACATCATGGCCATCAGGCGTTATAGGACTTGTTGCCTCACGTTTGGTGAGTGCATTTGCCCGGCCCACACTCCTGTTTCATATAACTAATGACGGCGTTGCCAAAGGTTCATGTCGCTCTTTAGGGAACTTCAATATATTTGATGCATTGCAACAATCGGGCGATATCATTAATCAATTCGGTGGCCATTCCATGGCAGCAGGATTGAGTTTGCCTGCAGCGCGACTTCCGGAACTTAAAAAACGGCTCGAAGAACATGCAAAAGCAACTATTATTCCCGATGATTTACACAAAAAATTAACGATCGATGCATTTTTGCCCTTAAGCGATATTACGGCAAAACTAATGCATGACCTTGAATACCTTGAACCATTTGGACATGGTAATCCCCAGCCCATTTTTTGTATGCAGAATGTTTCATTACTCGATGAGCCAATTTTATTAAAAGACGCGCATGTTAAATGTCGTATTTTTGCTGATGGCATCATTAAACCAGTGATTTTTTTCAATAGCCCTGAACTCTATCCTCTTCTACAAAGTTTCATCAATCGTCCATTTACTTTAGCAGCTCAAGTTATGGAAAATCATTGGCAAGGAAGAACCACTATTGAACTGTGCGGTCTTGATATTGCTGGAGAACCATGAAACCTTTAATCATAACTATAGACGGCCCAGTAGCGAGTGGAAAATCGACCGTCGCACATTTACTCGCACGTAAATTAGGCATCAAACATCTCGGCTCAGGTTTATTCTATAGAGCAATTGCGCATGTAGTGCTCCACAATCATCCTTCTTGCACCCTTGAAGATGAACAGTTACGACCATACTTAGACCCTGATCGTTTTACGTATCGATGGGCTGATGATGGACAAGCATACATAGCATATGATCACGTTGACATTACATCACAGCTTAAAACACCAACCATTGACGCCTGTGCTGCACGATTAGCAGAACGTGCAATAATGCGTGATTTTATTTTAATCATGCAACACACGCTAGCACAACAGCACTCACTGGTGGCTGAAGGGCGAGATTTAGGGTCCGTCGTGTTTCCCCATGCAACCGTAAAATTTTTTCTTACCGCAGAACTGCAAGTACGCGCTCGTCGTTGGCAAGTTTTGCAAAAAAAATTGGGTACAGAACTCAGCGTACATGAAGCACTCGATCTTGTCGCGCAGCGAGATACGCGTGATCGCGAGCGAGCATTAGCACCACTCATTATACCGGACAACGCTTTTATCATCGACGCATCTGACAAAAATCCTGAAGAAATAGTTGAATGTATGATGCAACATATCAATGAAAAACGGGCTGATTTAGAATCAACCCGTTTTTCATTATAACGCTTGCAAAAAATTAGTAGCTCGAAGATGTCTCAACTGATTCAACTGTTTTAACCTTTTTCGCACCACCTGGACGATTACTATTGTCTTGTTTTACCGTCTTTTCTTTTTTTGTATGTTTTTGTTTTGTCTGCTTTTTGTCTCGATGATGATACCCATCTTTTTTGTTATCTCTATCACGCCAACATGCTGGAATCACTGAAATAAGCCCCATGCAGCATAACATTGTCATAAGCGCTTTAACATTTTTTGCCATAACACACTCCCTTAATTTGATCGAGGTGAAAACTCTTTTACCGACTACCAGCATAAGCAGGTTATCGCATGCTTGGCAAGAATTATTTTACATTGTAGGCGCTTTTACGATCTTCTTTTTTTTCTTCTTTTTTCTTACCAACAAAAGTGGAGATAGAGCAAAAACATGCTGTAAGACCTCATCCATAGTCTCAACAAAGAGTATGTTTAATTTATCCAGCTCAACCTCTGTTTGAATCTCTTTAATATCATCAACACATTCTTTAGGAACCAACACTTTAGTAACGTTGTGTTGCTGTGCCGCAAGCAGCTTCTCTTTAAGCCCACCCACTGCCAACACTCTTCCCTGCAAAGTAATTTCACCCGTCATCGCTAAATGCGGCTGCATAGTTGTCTTGGTTAAGGCCGAGATCATGGCAGAACAGATTGCAATACCCGCAGAAGGACCATCTTTAGGCGTTGCTCCTTCAGGAATATGAATATGTATATCTTTACTGGTATGAAATGACGCAGTAAGTCCCAACAAGGTGGCACGTGCTCTAACATAGCTCAAGGCAGCTTGCGCCGATTCTTGCATGACTTCACCAAGTTGTCCTGTTAACGTGAGCGTACCCTTGCCTGGCATAACACTTGCCTCAATTTCAAGCACATCACCGCCAACCTCAGTCCACGCAAGTCCAATTGCTAAACCAATTTTTTTATCAATTTGCGTCAAGGAAGTTTTTCTAAATTGTAGATGACCTAACCAGTCCTTAAGGTTTCCGGGTGTTATTGCCGTTGCTGTATCATTTTTAAGAATTTTTTGAATAGTTTTACGCATCAACTTAGTTATGACACGCTCAAGCTGTCGAACCCCAGCTTCTTTAGTATATTCTGAAAGCACAGCTTGCAATACAGGAACTGATAACTTGAACTGCTTGGTAGTCAATCCGTACTCTTGTAAGCCCTTAGGAATCAAAAAGTTTTGCGCAATGCTAATTTTTTCATAATCCGTATACCCGGCAAGTGTAATCAATTCCATACGGTCAAACAAAGGATAAGGGATATTGTCCATAACATTGGCCGTAGCAATAAACATCACTTTAGATAAATCAAACTCAGTATCTAAAAAATGATCCATAAAGGTGCTATTTTGCTCAGGATCAAGGACTTCGAGCAAAGCCGAAGCCGGATCACCATGAACATCACGTGACATTTTGTCTATTTCATCCAACAGGATCACCGGATTCATAGTAGCCGCTTTACGCATCGCTTGAACAATTTTTCCTGGCAATGCTCCGATATATGTGCGACGATGCCCACGAATTTCAGCTTCATCACGTACACCACCGAGCGATATACGTACAAACTCACGCCCCATGCTTTGGGCAATAGAACGCGCAAGAGAGGTCTTACCCACGCCAGGAGGACCCACCAAACAAATAATCGGGGATCGCTCGAGTTTTTTAGAAAATTTCTTTGCCGCCAAAAACTCAATAATACGTTCTTTAACCTTTTTAAGCCCAGCATGATTTTTGTTCAACAGACGTTCTGCTTGAATGATACTGACCGTATCCTTACTCAACGTATTCCATGGCAAGCCAAGTATCCAGTCAACATAATGGCGACTGACCACAGCTTCAGAAGAGAACGGCGGCATCTGCTCAAGACGCTTCAGCTCTTTTTCTACTTTAGTCATGGCATCAGCAGGCAGTGTTAACCCCTGAAGCTTTTCACGTAAATTGGTGATTTCCGTAAACTGATCCTCACGTCCAAGCTCTTGCTGTATCGCCTTCATCTGCTCATTAAGATAGTATTCTCGTTGGCTTTTTTCCACCTGGGTCTGAATACGCCCTCGTATGCGTATCTCTGTCTGTAAAATTTCTATTTCTTTAGCGAGAATGCTGCACAAAAAGAGCAAACGCTCCTTAAGGTCGATGATCTCAAGCATTTTTTGACGATCACGCATGCTAATATCGCCACTGATATGGGCTGCCACTATATCAGACAAATAATCCATGTCTTGGGCGGATTTAGCTTCAAGCGAAAGATCGCTCGATGTTTTTTCATTAAGCTTTGAATATGAGGCATATAAAATCTTAACCTGACGCCACAATGCTTCAATTTCTGTGGTTAATTCAACGCCTGTAGACTCAATATCTTGGCATATGACCCCAAGAAATTCAGCCCCAAAGGCATCACATGGCTCAATAATACGCGCTCGGCAAATACCCTCGACAAGAATCTTAAGCCCCCCATTAGGCATCCGCATTACTTGCAAAATGGTCGACCTCGTACCATACGTAAAAACGTCATTAACGGTCAAATTTTCTTTATCTTGCTCTTTTTGCGTGGTCACGAAGATCGTTTTACCATGCTCTAAAGCAAATTCGACTGCCTTAATAGAGTGCGCGCGGCCCACGATAATTGGATTAATACTCTTGGGCAACATAATCACGTTTTTAAGCGGCAACAGAGGGAAGAAAACCTGAGCATCTTGCCCAACACCAGGGACAAAGGTCGCTGGAACTACTGAAGATATTGTTTCATTATCCATAAAAAACTACTCAAATCTATTATATTATGAACCGATACTCTATACGTCCTATATGCTACCAAACAATGTTTTCTATTTGTATATAAACAGAGAAGTCGATCACTGTGCATAAGCTTTAATACCTATCAGTATAACAGTTCCTCTTCATCGAGCAATCCCATAAAAAAGAGACTTTACTTATATTTCTTCTCTTTTACAAATGCATAATCCTTGGTACAATAATGAAGGTTCTCGTTTGTTTTAACTGTTTTGGGTAAAACAAAGTATCTTTATTCCTATCGGAAAGGTTTGTATATATGTTAAGTTATATTGCTACTAAAATTTTTGGCAAATTTGAAAGCAAGGAGGAATTTCGAAAATTCGGAATGCTTGCGTTGATTTTTGGACTTATCATTGCTTACTACTGGACCCTTCGGCCTATCAAAGATAGCGTATTCAACGCCATCGTCGGAGGAGAACATCTCTGGCTAGCTAAAATTCTCTCCGTATTTATTGTAGTGCCACTCATTTTTATTTATTCAAAATTGGTCGATACTTTCGCCCGACACAAGGTTTTTTATCTTTTGGTTGGTGTTTATGCTCTTGCTACCATGGCCTTTATGATTGCACTTGCGCATCCTACCATCGGCCTTTTAAATACTGTGCCTGATCAAGGTCGTTATCTGGGCTGGGCATTTTACTGCTTCGTTGAAACGTTTGGTTCAATCGTTATTGCACTTTTCTGGGTTTTAGTAACCGATATGACATTGCCTGAAGCTGCTGAGCGTGGTTTTCCCATTATTGCGCTTTTTGGACAATTTGGAAATATCGTTGGACCATTCTTTTTAAATACTAATCGCTTAGGGTTGACCACAAGCGCTCCTATCGTAGGACTCTGCAGCTTGATTTTGCTTGCAGTGATTTTCCTCATGTGGTTCTTTGTCAAAACAACGCCAAAATCATTGTTGACCGGATATCATGGTCACGCAGCACATGGAGAGAAAATTCCTGAACCAGGCTTTTTTGAAGGTATTAAATTAATCTTTACTAATAGCTACTTGTTTGGTGTTTTTGCCATTATTACTATTTACGAAATGATCGTTACAGTAATTGACTATCATTTCAAACAAACAGCCTTTGCAACTTTTTCAACTGAAGCCGGTGTTTCTGCATTTTTATCAGAATACGCTACGCTTGTTGGTGTTGTTGCTTGTATTTGTTTAGTGTTGGGTGTAAGCAGAATTCAACGCTTGTTGGGCATCACCGCATCTCTATTCATGTTGCCAGTGCTCATGATTGTTGCCATTATCACCGTTAAATTTAATCCTACTTCATTGACTATTGCGCTTTGGATCATGGTTCTAGCAAAAGCAATCAACTACGCACTCAATCAGCCAACGATGAAGCAACTTTACATTCCAACTTCAAAAGAAGCCCGCTACAAGTCACAAGGCTGGATTGAAATGTTTGGTGGTAGAAATTCAAAAGCCGCTGCTTCAATATTCAACGGGTATCGTAAAACACTCGGCGTCAGCTTCTTTTTAACCACAGCCTCACTATTGTCGCTTGGTTTGATCGCTGCGTGGTTCATGACCGCATTTTACGTAGCACGCGCTTATAATCATGCAATCAAGAATAACGAAGTTGTATGCTAAAATATTGTTAGAATTAAGTAATATTAAGGATAACAAAATGTTTAAAAATAGGTCTTCTGTCGTATCAGAAGACCTATTTTTTTAACGCTATAAATTACCATTATTTTGTGGAGTGTAAACATGGGGTTGCAAGCAGAAGCTCATACAAAATCGACCGTATATCCTGAAGATCATGAAGCTCAGCGGTACGATTATCTAAAGTTAATTTTTCTTGGTATGTCATTTTTTCTTATTATTGGGGCATATTCGCTGGTAAAAGAGCTTAAAAATACTATTTTTATGTATACCGTAGGTTATGAGTATATTCCCATAGCGCGTCCTGCTGCTTTATTTATGTTAATGCCCGCCATTCTTTTTTATTCATATTTAGTGGATAGAATGCGGCGCTATCAGCTGCTCGCATTTTACTGTTTTTTATATGCAATTACCGGCATTGCTTTTGCCATTTTACTCGGCAACAATCAGTATGGGTTGCTTAATATGCATACAAGTCCATACCGCATTTTTGGCTGGTTATTCTATTTTTTTATTGAAGGATATCCCGCATTTATCGTCAGTATTTTTTGGGCATTCGCAAACTCCATCAGTAGTCCAGATAATGCAAAAAAATATTACGGATACATGGTGTCATTTTCAAAATTAGGTGGCATGCTTACTGCTGCAATTGCTTGGTTTTTGCTGCGTGCGCGTACTATTGATGGAGCTCGTCTCTATTCTGACACTACCAATCATCAGATTTTGCTTATGATTGCCTCTCTATTTTTGCTCGTCGTACCATTTATTTTACTTATTATGCGTCGTGTTATACCCAATAAATATCTTCATGGATATGAAGCAGCGTATAAAGTAGAGCAACAAAAACAACGTGCTGGCGAAGCAAAAACGGGTGTTTTCGTGGGTCTGAAAATGCTTTTCAACTATCCTTATGTTTTAGGTATTTTTGGCATGGCCTTCTTTTATGACCTTATCTCTGTAGTTTTGAGCTATATTAGTGTTGGCATTGCACAATCAACCTCAACAGATATATCAGAAGTAAGCGAAAAGTTTTTTGAAATAGTATTCAAAGCTCATTTATTAGGCTTTTTTATATCATTTTTTGTAACAGGCTTTCTTTTACGCATTTTGGGCATACGTTGGTCACTTTTATTGGTTCCTGCAACCGCAGCCGTAGTAATTGCTCATTATATGCTCAATTACAGTGCCATGAACGCTATTGTCATTGCTATTGTAGCTTTGCGCGCTATCCATTATTCATTTAGTAACCCCGTGCGGGAGAGCCTCTATATTCCAACAGTTAAAGAAATCAACTTTAAAGCACGCTCATGGGGAGACTCATTTGGCAGTAAGGTAGCAAAAACAGCTGCATCTATGTTCAACCTTATGGCCGCGGACATCGGATCTGCACTCTTTTTCACCACTTATTCCGTGTTTTTTGCCAGCTCCGTTGGCTTATGGCTTATTACTGCTTACTTTGTTGGACGCAGGTTTGATCAGGCAGTTGCACAAAATGAGGTAATTGGCGCAGAATAACATGATAGAACCATTGTTTTTTACGATCGTTTTGTTACATTAGAAAAGTAATTTGTTAAATCCGTACCTTCCCCCGGGGTGGCCATTGAGTGCTTGGAGTGTACGTTCAAAACCCGTAGGGAGTTTATCCATGTTACACTTTAAAGATCTTATTACAGCCGGCGTCCATTTTGGTCATCCACGGACTCGCTGGTGCCCAAAAATGAAACCCTATATTTGGGGTATCCGCAATGACGTTCACTTGATTGACGTTGCAAAGACGGCACAATTAACTGAACGAGCTGCACAGTTTTTAAAACAAACAGCAGCTGACGGAAAGACTATTTTGTGGGTTGGCACCAAAAAAGCCGCTCGCGATATTATTGCAACAAGCGCTCAAAAAGTTGGCATGCCATACGTGAATCATCGCTGGATTGGTGGCACAATCAGCAATTGGGAGCAGGTAAAAAAGTCACTCACTAAGCTTCTTCATTATGAAGATATTTTGTCAAAAACCGACAAAAGTACGTCATTGTACACAAAAAAAGAGTACAACGTTTTTAACAAAGTAGTTGAACGTCTATCTAAATGTATTGGTGGCATTCGCACCTTAAAAAATCCGATCGGCGCTCTTGTTGTCGTTGATGTCCGCAAGGAACATTCCGCTATCAAAGAAGCTATTTCGCGTGGGATTCCTGTTGTGGCACTCGTAGATACTGATGGCGACCCGTCAATCGATTACGTGATTCCCGCCAATGATGATGCTCCGCGTTCTATCAAAATTCTTATCGACTACTTGGCAGATGCAGCAGCAGCAGGTAAAGAAATTTCTGACAAAAATCGCGAAGCTGCTAAAAAAGAAGCTCAAGAAAATGCAGAAACTTTTGCGGTGTCTATCGCTACCGATGATAAAGCTTTGCTTGAAGCAGAAGTTGAAGAAGCCGACAGAAAATCAGCAAGCAAAGTCGTTAATAAAAAGCCTTTACATCGCAAACCTGGATATACCGGTAAAGTACAACGCAAGGGAAGTCGCTCAAGCTCTGAGTAACGTATCTCGTTATACTACATGGTAATATCCATCAGGAGAGATGTCTGAGTGGCCGAAGGAGCACGATTGGAAATCGTGTATGTCTCGGAAGGGGCATCGAGGGTTCGAATCCCTCTCTCTCCACCATGGATTCCTTAAAGTGAAAAGTAAGAATATGTTTAAAAAGATAGCATGGTTCTCTTGTCTAGCACTGAGTGCAACCATACTGTACGCAGATGAACCGTTTGCCGTGCACAAGCATCCAAGTGCCGAGGCTAGCGCTCAGTACAAGGACATGAGTCTCGTGGAAGAAACCGACGCCCAGAACAGTGCTGGCAACAAGATGTTTGAATTTATAGATTATGTAGCTCCCACATTAGGTTTTATCAATGGATACGCATGGAAATGCGTTAAAAATCAGGGCAATCCCGTTCCACTGGTTTATGCAGGCGTGACTCTAGGGCTAATGTTGTTGATACCAGTTGCGGTCACTAGCAGCAAACCGTCACCTCAGATAACCGATGATCTAACATTACGTGCTATAAAAAAAATTGAATCAGATACAAACAAAGAACACGGACGACAGGTCTTGATATACGGCACAGGTGCAGCAATTGGTGTGTTTGTACAAAGCCTTATGCCTCATAATTGGCAGTAAGGAACTAATTATGCACAACAAAAATAACTTTAAACATCAGTTCTTGTACAGCCTATCACTATGTGCATTGCTAGGTACACCATTTGGCACAGCTTTTACCTGGGAAGATGGTGCAACCTTGTTCGTGGGCATAAGTACCGGATATATAGTGAAAGACGATTATTTTAAATCATCTCCAAAACTTTCGATAGGGACTTTCACAGGCATTGGTATTGCTACAATGTTTATTTTGGGCGAAAAATATCCCATCGAGCAAGCACAGATTAAGCTCCTTAAAGAGCAGAATACTCCACCACACGTTATAAAACGCGAAGAAATAGCTCTTCGAGACAAACTTAAGAAAGAAGCTGGTAAAAAAATAGCTCTCTATGCATGTGGCTTGGTAATTCCTTATTTTTATGGCGCATACATAACTAGATCAACGTCATAAAACTGATATACTAAGTATTAATGAAAATTAGTATTACACCAAGTATGGGGAAGCGGTAAAGGACGGTTGCTTACCACGTCAGATCCGGAAGGAAGCAGCAGAGTAATGCAGTACTTGTACTCCTTCCCCTTTTTTTTCGAGCACGCATGAACCTTAATTTAACCAGAAAATGGCGCTCTAAAAATTTTGATCAGATCATCGGGCAGGCTATGCCTATCCGGATGTTGAAAAACAGTTTATATTTAAACCAACTGTTTCCGGTATATCTGTTTTCAGGTCAATATGGCTGTGGTAAAACAAGCACAGCCCGTATTTTTGCCACCGCAATCAATTGCGCCAATATAGACCAATTTCGTGCCGCTCCGCGCAATCATTCTGTGCCCTGTGCCACCTGTGCATCATGCCTGGCTATGGCCCAGGGGAATCACCCTGATTTTTATGAAATTGATGCAGCATCCCATACCGGCGTAGACACAATTCGCCAAATTATCGAAGCCGCCACCTTGCTCCCCTTGCTTGGTCACAAAAAGATCTATCTCATCGATGAAGCACACATGCTCAGCAAGGCAGCGTTCAACGCCCTGCTTAAAATTCTTGAAGAACCACCAGCATCGGTACTCTTTATTTTAGCAACGACTGATGAACAAAAAATACTTGACACCGTGCAATCTCGTTGCTTTAAGCTATTTTTTACACCAGTCAAACAATCCACGATTCTAGACCATTTGGCCTCTATTTGCGATCAAGAAAAAATCGGCTATCAGCGTCCTGCACTGGAATTAATTGCTCAAGAATGCGCTGGTTCTGTTCGTGATGCCATCAATTTATTAGAGCAGATGCGATTTTCAAGCTCTACGATCACACCGCAGGCCGTCATGCATATTTTAGGCAGAATTGATGACAGTTCATTATTGCAGATTCTTGAATTGGTATTTCGGGGAAATGTCCCGTTGTTACTTAAAAAATTACACGAAACAAAATGGTACGAACATAAAGCCGATGCTCTTTGGACCCGACTACTTGTTGCTATACGCGCACTTATTTGGTCAAAGTATGGTATATCGTCAGAAGAGATGGCATCTCACTCATCACACATCAGCGCTCTTGCGCAGCGTATTTCGTTACCGTTTTTATATAACGTCATGAATACATTACACGCTCATGAACAACTATTTATGCGCACCACTTCTCAACACGCGCTTCTTGAACTTATTTTGTTGCAGTTATGTCATAAAAAAAGCGATGGTGAAGGCGAATCAGGCGCTATGGTATCATCCCCTACAAGCAGCATTCCTGAAGTTGCCCCCGCGTCACCCGATAGCCACTTAGAAGAAGATACAAAAACGAGTACCGGACATCATGACGTACAAGTAACATCGGCTCCATGCTATCGCACGCATTGGTCGCAATTTATGCATGCAGTAGGACAATTGGACGAACAGCTCTTGCTTTCGATTATGAAACAAACAGAATTTATCACCTTTGATCAGGCTACCCAACATGTCAAAGCACAATGTGCGCAAGGTGGGGCTTTTTTCAAGGGCATCGTCGAAGATACACAACGATTATGGCAACCCATTCTCAAGGATATCTTTGGCACGCGTGCAACACTACAGATCGATTTCGGACCCGCGCGCTCCACTACACCTGCTACATCAACAACCAGTGTACTACCTCAACAACCGTCATCCGTACCAGAGCGTCCTGTAATAAACAAGCCTTACTACAAAGCACCAAAAGAATCGGAAAACCGTCATCGGCAAACACAAGCACCTTATATTAAGCAACCTCTAGCGGTCACCGCAGAATCATGGCCCATAAGTACCTTACTTTTGCATCATTTTTCCGGAACCGTATATACCACACATGAACATAGGTAACCCTGTATGAAACAGCAATCAGTAGTCATAGTCGGCAGAATGAATGTGGGTAAATCGACCTTATTTAATCGTTTATCACACGATGCAAGAAGCTTAACGCTCAATTATGCCGGGGTAACGCGAGATGTTATCAAGGGACAGTGCACATGGCGTGACCATACTTTTGCTCTCATTGACACGGGCGGTATTAGCGTCCAGATTCCCAAAGATCCTATATTGCAGCAAGTACGCATACGCGCGTTGGAGGCTATCAACACCGCTTTCGTACTATTATTTGTCGTGGATGGTACCGTAGGTGTCACTGCAGAAGATCTTGCACTCGCAAAAGTATTACGTAGCTACGGCAAACATGTGATTGTCGTGGTCAATAAAGGTGACACGAAAGTTGCTCAAGATAACGTCCATGAATTTTTACGCCTAGGTTATGGAGATCCTATACTCATTTCTGCACAACACAACAGCAATATCAATACTCTCCTTGATGCTATTCTTGCATATCAACCCATAGACGAATATAGCGTAGACCCAGAAGAACAGCCGCTGCGTGTTGCTCTTATTGGTAAACCGAATGTGGGCAAATCTTCGCTCATGAACCTTTTACTCAAACAGGAACGCTCCATTGTTGCCGATCTTCCAGGCACCACACGTGAAGCAATTACTGAACAGGTCTCTTTTTCTCAACAAGATTTGTTGTTATCTGACACCGCTGGCATACGGCGTAAACGCTCCGTTGAAGAACCTATTGAAAAGCTTATGGTGAGCTCCACCTTACGTGCACTTGATGACGCTGATATTATTCTGCTCGTAGTCGATGGTTCACAAGGTACACTATCAGATCAGGAGCTTAAATTAGCTTTTTATGTTTTTGAGCAAAAACATAAAGGACTCATCATTGTTTTCAACAAAAATGATATTGCAACTGAGTACGCAGACCAGATGCTGATTATGGATAAAGAAAAATATGCCTATTTTCTTGAAAAAATTATTACCGTAACCATTTCATGCAAAACAGGAAAAAATGTCGCGAAAATAGCTCCTTTAATCAATCAAGTGTGGCAACATTATTGTCAAAAGCTCGATTCTGATGGGCTTACTGCATTTATCAAAGAAGCTTTTATAAAAAAACCGCTTTATGTAAACTCAAAACTCCTTATAGTTCGTCGCGTGGAACAGGTGAGTGCGCGCCCCATAACTCTACTGTTAATTGTTAATGAGCCAAAATGGTTTGGGCCTACACATACCGGTTTTATTGATAATATGTTACGAAAAGAATATGACCTGCGTGGCATTCCTATAAAATTTATCGTGCGCAAATCTCGTTAAGTTGTAATCTTATAAGTACTTGTATGGTCAAGAGCACATAGACCTAAGAGAGTCTGAAAGGAGACATGATGGAATTCAAAAAACATATTACTTTTAAAAATATGGAAAAATCAGAGGTTATGCAGAACTACGCTAATGAAAAATTGGCGCACATAGAAGATTTTCTATCTCATGAACCAACCCCCATATTTATTGAGCTTGTACTCGAGGCTTCAAAAACACGCGAACATCCCAAAATTGAATTACGTATTAAAACTCCCCATTATGACGAATTTGTCGGCACTGAACACGATGGCACTCCTTTTTACGATGCGCTCGATAACGTACTTGATATAATGTATCGACGATTGGTTGACAAAAAAGAACGGCTCGTCGATGAAAAAAAATGGGTGGGCAGGCATGAAGAGTTTAAAAAACAGCGTTAAGAGCCCCCCTGCTTGAGGCAATCCCGCTTCAGTTTTATTGGCTCTCTTGCAAGCCTGAGTCAGGTAATATTCAGATCAAAAACTCATAACTGCGCAAGAGAGCAATCTTTTCACTTGAAATAAACGAGCAAACTGTTATCCTTATTGTAATAAAAATCTCAGTTTGTTATATATAACGTATAGGGAGAAACAGTGTTTTTTTCTAATAAAAAATTACATGTGGTTATATTTGGTGTATCGGGAGTTCTTTTTCAGGGATCTACTTATGCGGATTCGCTGACGCCGTTACCGGTCGATGTGACAAGTATTCAAGAGCCGGCAACGCTTCATGACGATCTGTGGACTATGCGAGAACAAGCATTTGCTGATGCAACAAGGTTAAGTGAGTTGTCCTCTGGCGATCCAAAAGAATTTAAAAATGCTCAAGCCCTTTTCTTCAGGGAACTTAGTGCAGCCATGCCTACCTCTACCTCTGATGCATCTGGCAATCGGTTAGTTTGGGCGATGACACAAGTCCAGGAAATCGCCAAAAAAATTACCAACTGCAGTAAAGTCAATGATGCTCCTAAAAAAATTAAGGAGTTTGCGCAACAGTTACAACAACAAAAATTAGGTCATCTAGAATTGGCTGTAGCTCCTTATATAACACATATTTTAGGTGGTCAGCTTGCTGTCGAGCTAAGTTTGCGGCCTGATCAAAACAGCCAGCGTGCTTGTATTGAAAAATTACTTAAGGAACTTCATAATAATGGATTAGATGCTTATGGACAAATGCTTATAGGTATTTTACAACAAGGTCCTATTCAACGTATTCCTCCTGAACTCATACCTATAGTGATGGCAAAGTCTTTTGTCGGCGATCATTTTAAAACATTACGCGATATACAGCATTATAAAGATTTGCTCCAGCAATATCCTAATAAAACATGTGATCCATCATACTTTTATTATATCAACTACCTTGATGGCTTGATGCAGGAAGATCCTGGCACTATAGAGGCAAATGAAAAGCAAATGGTACATGTTCTCTATGCACTATGTACTGCACTCCATAATGCCGCTATAAATATACAATAAATCACTATTCCTAGAACATTATTTGAGGAAATCCACCAATGAACAGCATTTTAAGACATTGTGCGAGCAGCTGTATGCTTTTTATTCCATTCGCATACGCATCTGAGGGCGAGCAAGTACTTAATCAAACACACCCACAACAAGAACAAGTTGCTGCCACTACTCCACAAGTCGGCGAAAATTGCGAATTCCCCCTCGCGACACATAACACTGATGTACACGTAAAGAAGGTTTATGGTGCGCTAACTCAACAGCTTTTAGAGCAACAGGTTGAACAGCAAAAGTCAACAATAGCTGCATATGAAAAAAATACACAACAATTAACACAAGAAAAAGAAGCTACACTTCAGGAAAATTCAACTCTTCGACAAGAAAAAGCACAACTAACACAAGCACAAACTGCATTACAGCAACAATATGAGCAAGAAAAAACACAATTCGCACAAGAACGAGATGCTATAAAGCAATATAATGAAAATCTTGTATGCGCAAAAATGCAACTCGCGCAGGAACAAAGTGTGTTACAAGATCAGATTGAACAATGTCGTGGTACCATAACGACCCTGGAGCAAGCAAAAACACAGCTCTCGCAAGAAAAAGAAACTACACTTCAGGAAAATTCAACTCTTCGACAAGAAAATACCAAACATACGCACAAAATAGAAAATCTTAATCAAAAAGCAAATGAGCTAGAAAGCTCGTCTCAATTACACAAAAGCTACTGGAAAACCGCCAATCAACTGCTCAAAGATATATCGCAACAGGCAACAATACTGGTAACGCACAATAATACGCTTTCGATCACGGCATACCGCTACAAAATTGCTGCCTATGTCATGGCCGCTACGAGTGCTGGTTTAGCTTTATATAGCTGTTGGAATGGTGTACAACGTACCCTGAATGCACTTGGCGCACGTATTATGGCCTTGGTAACAAGCGATAAGACACGTAAACAGCGCAAAAAAATAGAAGAAGAGTTGCTTACTGAAGAAGAAACGCATTAAATAGGAAGGATGACCTACATGTACATACATCGTCATATATCCATAGCACTACTATTATCCCTGCTGTGTTACTCTCATGCACACACCAGTGCACAGGAACGTATGTCGGAGAACATGTTAGTGCCTTCCGTACTCCGTGATTATGATGCTGATGCTCTATTTTCTTATGTGTTCATAACACAATTAGCACAACAAAAAGGTGAGAAAATCGCCTCCAAAGAAGCTACATGGATACTCAATAGCGATCAACAAGGTATCGAGAACATGATCAACAATGCCTCTCTTGAGGCTGAACAACTTGCTACGAATGCTGACGACAACGCACAGATTTTAAGCGACATACTTACATGCAATCTTTCCGCACTTGAGCAAGCACTCGAAAAAACAAAAAAAATTATGGCAAGCAGCAAAATTTTTCTTCCGCGTGTTTACATAGTGCAAAGATTATGGGCATTGCGATTTGATGTAGCAAGTTTTAAAACATTAAATCATATTGATGGTGGCCAAGAGCTCAAACTGGGCAACCCTGAATGTCATGCATTGCTGAGTAAAACAGAATCTCTTGATACTCTCCATGCGCAGGTTGTTCGTGAATTTGAAAAATTCAGCACACTCAGGGAAACTGCTTAAGTCCTGCGTTATTCCAATCTGACGCAAAGAGCGCCATTCCTTTATCAGTCAGTGGATGTTGTACACTTTTTTCCAATATATCGGCAGACACCGTTGCTGCATCAGCGCCTGCACAGAGCGCATCATGCAGATGGCGCACGCTCCGCATTGAGGCTGCAAGTACCTGTGTTTCGTATCCATAGGTATCGAGCATCTCCCTAATCTGCATCAATAACTGTATGCCATCCCCTTCTATATCATCTAAACGGGCTACAAACGGTGAAATATACATGACACCGAGCTTGCTCATAAACAATGCTTGGGGCAGTGAAAAAAGTAACGTGATGTTAAGTTTAATGCCATCGGCAACTAGTTGTTTAATGACAGAATAGTATTGCGCATGACAAGGAATTTTGACAACAACATTGTGCGCTATATCAGCTAATTTTCGCGCTTGTTCGTACACATCACGCGCATTTTCCTCAGTCACTTCAACACTGATATGCCCATCAGGTAACAAGGTACATATACGTTCAATAAGTTGCCGTAGATTTTCCTTTTTCTCCTTACTCAAAAGTGTCGGATTTGTGGTAACTCCATCAATTAACCCTGTGGGAACCCATTGTTCGATGATCGCATACGATGCGGTGTCGAGAAAAATTTTCATAACTATTAAACTCCTGTAACTGCTCGCCTATCCATGCAAGCGGCATAACAATACCATAACGTACTAGATTGAGACCCATATGAGCAAGCATCCGATATATGTATGCTTTGATCGCCAAAGGGACTACTGTCAGAGCATAACTTCCACACAAACTACTTTTTTTCAAACCAGACAAGACGGCATATTCATCCCAGCTTTTTAACCAGCAATTATCATTACTATGATAGAGTGTATGATACGTGGTATACATGTTCAATCCAAGGTAGCTAAGCGCAATTAGATCAATATAACAATGCATACGATCCCAAGGTACACCTGCACCATCCTGCTCTTGTTGTTCTGCACTCGTATTAAATTCATCAGGATGGTATATGTATGTTGGCCGTAAATGAGGTTTAGTTTGGTAAAATTTTTCAAGCGCATCATCAAGCGTTCGTGCTGACAATACAGTCATCCAAAAGATACCTATACTCAATACAAGTACCTTATTGCACATCGTCATACATATTAATCTGAATTGTATTATCTTCACACAGACAGCTATTTGCCCATTCACATATACAATGTTTAAGCAATTCAAGCCGTTCACATCGTTTTTCTATTTTATATTCAATCTCTTCATCGCCTAAAAATCGGTACAGTCCAACAAACCGTAGCGCATTATACCACCACAACAAATCTTGCAACAATTCTTTCTCTTTATCTATATCAGCTAAGAAAGTGCGCACCAACATAAATGTATTCAGCTCGTGCTGCGCTCCCGGATCGTAATACGCACGTAATGCTGGTAAAAGTTCGCTCATAATTTCGTCATCAGGCAGCTCGATGAGCACTTGCAGCGGAATATCCGAACGCCAAGCAGACCAATAACTATTACGAAAGCTTTTATTAGTTAAAAATTTTATCTTCAGCCACGTACCAACAGCCGTTAACAAGCTTGCCCCTACACCAAATTGCGCAATGCTGAACGTTGCTCCTGCTCGAGAAACTGGTCGATTCTCTCTGAGTGGCACATCGGGTGATGGGTTCACAGAGGGAACGTAATGTGTCCCATGTTTTTGTGAAATTACCTCTTTAAGCACCTGCAATAATGCATCCGCTGATCCTGAAGTATTATCATTAACATTCAAAATAACAATGCCTTGCGGCAGCGGTGCAGCTTCTGCTCGAGATTGTTGTGAACTTATACCATACAGCGACAAACAAATGACATATACGCTACTGCGCATTGTATTTTTTTTCATATACTCATCCCCCTTAGTTTATGCTCCATCTTAATCTTCTTTAAAATGCCACGCTCATACTATAAAAACAATCTTTTGTTCTAACCGCCCATGCTACAAACAATGCTCGAAAATACGCATATATTGATCCTTAATAAAAATACGCATACTATTATTGTACGCGGTATACACTACGCAACAGATAATAAATACACTCAGAAAAGAATAGATTGCAAAGGAAAAGAATTTATGTATCGCCAACATACGTTACGCAATACCACAGCATTTTTGATTACCGCACTTGCATGCGTGCATAATGCAGCACATGCGGCATTGGAACTCGTCACAATCGACACAAAGCAACAGGAGGTGAAAGAAAAACCTACAATTCCACAACCTCCAAAAGAATTACGTGCTGCAGTAAGCACTTATATTGGCCCCAGCGATTTGCAAACTATCATTTATGATTATTTAAGAGGGTCAGAAATACATGAAGATCATGCACGATTGTTACGTTTTATCAATAACCGTTTTTTGAATCCTAAGCAAGAGTGTGATTTATTAGAATTCAAATGCATTTATGATTATTGGGCTAATATGGCCCCAACCAGTCATAAAGAGCTTCCAATCGATGATAAGGATAAAAAATGGGTAGAAAGCTATATAGTTTTAGGATTTCAAGGCGGATTGAAAAAAATTAAACAGGAACGTGATACTAAAAATAATTTTTTTGAATATGGTTTTGAAAATTTTATTATCTTGCAGGACAAGGCATATATACAGGAGCATAATAAAAATCTACTTGAATATCTACTCAGCAATTGTGGTCAGATAAACGACCGACCCGCGGGTGTGGAGATAATGGAAAAGGTCGTAACACTACTCATAGAAAACAAAGCTGCGGTTAATGCATATCTTGAAGAACAATCGATGACTCCCTTGCGAGCAGCAATTGATAATTTTAAAAATCCCAAGCTTGTACAACTGATGTTAGAACACAAAGCCGATCCAAATTATCGTTGCGGTTTCAATAAATATGGAAATTATTCTTCCTATTTGCATCAAGTTAATGAAGCATGGCATCCACTTATTGTCCAATTACTTTTGGATGCGAAAGCAGATCCACTTCAAATACAGAGATTACATACACATCCAGAGGTATTAGTCACTCCTCTTGCCCTGATTAAAGGGAGAGCATCCTTCGCACGAGAAAAAGCACAAGAACCAGGAGCAACCTTAGACGATGGCGCAAAGGCAGAAAAGCTTGAACTATTTGCAAAAATGTTTGAAGATGCTGCCCGCGCGTCTCAAAAACATTTGAAAAAAGATGCATACTAGTAGTGCACGTGATATACACTACTCAACGGATAATAAATACACTCAGAAAACAAAGGAAAAGAATTTATGTATCGCCAGTATACTTTACGCAATACCGCAGCATTTTTGATTACCGCACTTGCATGCGTGCATAATGCAGCACATGCGGCATTGGAACTCGTCACAATCGACACAAAGCAACAGGAGGTGAAAGAACAACCTACAATTCCACAGCCTCCACAGGAATTGCGTGATGCTTTAAATATTCATATTGGCACTAGTGCCTTGCGAAATATCATTTATGAGTACCTGTGTGGGTCAGAGATACATAAAGATCATGCACGTTTTTTACGTTTTATGCGTGATCGCATCATAAATACAGCGCAAAAGGCTCATTTAGAAGAATTCAAATTTGTTTATGATTATGACGATAATAGCAACCAAGTCGATGCTGCGGATAAACAATGGATAGAAAGTTATGTAAGAGTAGAATTTTCAGACGGATTGAAAAAAATTAAAGATGAACGTGATGCTACAAAAAATTTTTTTGAGTATGGTTTTGACAATTTGATTAGATTGCTGGAATATGAATACGCACTGAAATATAATAAACATTTTCTGGAATACCTCCTCAGCAACTGTGATCACATAAAACCACAACCCATGGACATGGAGGTGGTGGAAGAGGTCGCAACACTACTCATAAAAAGCAAAGCACCCGTCAATGCATATTTGCAAGGACGGTCAGCCACTCCCCTGCGCGCCGCTATCGATGATTTCAAAAGTCCCAAGCTTGTACAACTGATGTTAAAACACAAAGCAGATCCAAATTATCGTTGTTATGACTCATGGCCAGAACCACACTCACCATTGTTTAAATCCTCTTATGTGCATCAGGTTGATGAACAATCGAATCTACAGATTGTTAAATCACTTTTGGATGCACAGGCAAATCCCTATGCGCCTTATTGGATACAACCTACAACAATTACTGCATTAAAACGCATTGATCTTAAAGCATCTGAGTACCAAGAATTAGCGCTTACAGGAGGTGTAACTGAAGACGATCGTAAAAAAGCAGACAGGCTTACACAATTAGCGCAAATGTTTGATGACGCAGCTCGTGCACAGCAAAAACATTTGAAACAAGATGACTAATCTTTTTAGGCAAGAGAACGCGCATAACGCGCCATTCCATTCCACGGATCGCCAACAGTCTCTAGCCGTTTTTGCATCGTACGTATCGTGTAATAATGTGACGAACGCAGGTCCGCCAATTCCTCCCACTCGAGTGGCGTTGCAACCGGTGCTCCTGGTCGAGCACGTACTGCATACGGAGCTACCGTTGTTTGTGCATACGTATTGCGTAATATATCAATAAAAATAGCGCTTTTGCGTTGTTGCTTATAAAATTCAAGCGTACAATGCTTTGGATCATCATGCACAATCTCCTGCGCAATAGTGCGTGCAAAGGCGCATACTTGGTTAAACGTATGGATCGGTTTAAGTGGCGTGACAACATGGAGCCCACGCGAACCAGTCGTCATCACAAATGGCTTAAGTCCCCGTGCTTGCAAAAGCTCTCGAACACGCTGCGCTATTGTACATACATATCTGAAGTTATTGCGCGAGGGATCAAGATCAAAAATCATGCGATCAGGATAGCGTAATGTATCAATTTTACTCAGCCATATATGGGGCGTAATGCACAGTTGATTAGCAAGATACACAAGCGTAGCGGCATTATTACATACTACGTAATGCACCACGCCTCCTCCCTGTTTTTTGATTGCCTTGGTAGTAATCCATGGCGGAAAATAGGAGCCTGCATCTTTTTGATAAAAACCTTCTTGTGCAATACCATTAACAAAACGATGCATCGCAACTGGTCGATCTTTCATATAGGGTAACATGATTGGGGCTATTGTTTGATAGTAGGCTACAAATTCCCCTTTCGATATACCGGGGAAAATACGTTTATCTTCATGCGTCAACTCAACCGTATAGCGACCTACTTTTAGCGCACGTCTTTCCACTAGCCTTCCTCGCGCGCAATTTGCCGCATGGTACGGCCGGTCAATGCCGAACGATCACGATCTTTTTTAGGCACCTGCCAAATATTGGCATATGCATCACGCATCTTAATAAGTAACCATCCTTTGCGTGGTTTTTGCATACGAACCAAAGCAAATGCACCGCGCAATTTTTCACCATCAAAAAAAATCTCAATGCGTCCATCTTCAAGACATTGCTGCATTGCATGGGGTTTAAGGTTTTTGTAAGTTCCTGTATCCCAAACCATCACCGTGCCAGCACCGTATCCTTGAGATATAACTCCTTCAAAATCTGCATATTCTAAAGGATGATCATCAGTTGGCATCGCTAAACGTTTAACACGTGTGCTTACTGATGGACCCTTTGGCACTGCCCATGAAATCAGCACTCCGTCAATCTCTAATCTAACATCATAATGGAGATGGCTTGCATCATGTTTTTGTATAACAAAAATAGGAGATTTACTGCGCTTGCCAACTTTACCAACTGGCTCACCTGATTGCGCGAGATTGCGTCGTTTGCGATATATATCTAATTTATTGCGTGCTGCGGACATAGAACTTATCACCATGATACTGAATAGTAATGTACTACACCATCGTTTCACTTTGTATACCTTCGTATAATACCTATTGGTACTATGGCGTATATATCTCAATAATTACAAGAATTATATTGCCGCACTCTAGAAGTATTATTGCCAGCTGTTGTGCTGGTAATGCACGTCTGCAATACAGAATGACCACCGTCTGGGGAGAGTTGCATATTTTTAAAAGTGACAGAGACTGTTGTTGTTGCGCTACTCTGTTTATCTTCTTGTACTTCAGACCAGTGAGATGACGATGGTAAATTCCTAGGGCATCGGTAAAGTGGTATAAAAGATGCATTCGGCCGGTCATATTTCAGGGCTGAAAGCCATCGCTTGATTTTCTCACGATCCGGAGCTCCTCTTGCGGAACGCGCACATATAATTTTGAAATAAGAGTTATCCGCACGCACTATGTATTTAGCTAACGGATGAGCAAGTAAATCAAAAATTAAGGGTTGCACAACAGGCGCTTTACACGCATGCCAAAGCGCATTATGGTACTCTCCATCAAGAACAGAAATGCGTACCTCCTTCTTTTCCAATAAGTACTGTACAAGTCCATGCTGCCCTAACTGTACCGCACGTATTAATGGCGTTTTTCCATCAGAGCCAAGGTTATTAATAGAGTCCTTTGGTTTCCTCTTAGATTCATGAAGCTTTTTAGATTCAGACTTTGCAACCCATTTATAACGTTGCACCGACTTTTTTTCTGGTACTTGTGCATCGGAGTCTCCACCACACAAACAAAGCTGCGCCATTAACATACCTGGAATTATAAAAAATTTTATCGTCATACATGCTCCTTTTGTACAGTAGGCAAGGTTATACTTTCTTGATACTATACAAGAGAATATAGAATAAAAACACTTTCTTAGGTAATATACGAGCTCTTAATTCTGATTAACACAATAATTTGTAGAGTAAACATTACTTTTGCGTACTTCTATGCTGCAGTGGTAACCCAAGGTACGCACCTACTATATTTTGCAAATCCAAAGGCAGAATAGGCTGTAAATTGGCGTACGCATCCTGTTGCGCGAAAAATAGTAATGCCTCGCGCAAATAATACAGACTAACATGTGCGACATTACTAATCGTCTCATATGAGCATTTAGGCAAAAATCGATCATAGGAATCTGCATATCGCACTGCAGCACGCAACTCTGGTTCATTAACCTCGGCTCCAAGTGCTAAAAGCCGTTCAACAATAATATCAAGATTTGGCACCCATATCACAGATCGTTTGAGGATTGTTTCCAGATATGATGTCACATGTCCCGAGTAATATCTAATTTTATTATTAATAATTGGCTTGGTAGCAGGATCATTTAATAAATCAAGAGTGAGTGGTGGTACAACCTCACTTGTAAGTGCATATATCAATGCATCACAATTACATTTATCAATAATATCAACACGTGCTTTCTGCTCCAATAAACTTTGCACTAACCATTGGTCATTGCCTATCACTGCTCGAATTAATGCAGTTCTACCCACTGCGTCACAAGCATCAATTGATTTTGGTTGTACCATAGTTAAGCTTGTTTCTCTTTTCAGCTTTTTTGTCGGTGGCTCTGCTGCAAAACAAGCAAACGGGGCAAGAATACAATACATCTTCATGATCTTTAACATGCTCAACTCCCTTTTAGACATAGGCAAGCTTATACTTTCTTGATACGATACAAAGACAGTATAAACAACTATATAAGATACAGAATCAATAGGTCACTTACCATGAAATACGACATAGACGCTATAGAACAAAAATGGCAGCAGTACTGGCAAACAGAGCCTCATTTTTATGCTCGGCCTGATAAAAAAAGAAAAAAATTTTACTGCCTTGATATGTTTCCCTACCCGTCAGGATCCGGATTGCATGTTGGTCATTGGCGTGGTTATGTATTATCAGATGTCTATGCACGCATCAAATGGTTAGAAGGATATGAAGTACTTCATCCTATGGGTTGGGATGCTTTTGGACTTCCTGCAGAAAATGACGCTATCAAACGAGGTATTCACCCACAGATCAGCACGGCAAGTAATATCGCCAATTTCAAGCGACAATTACAATCAATCGCCGCTATGTATGATTGGGACAAAGAAATCAATACCACCGATCCATCATACTATAAGTGGACCCAATGGATTTTTTTACAAATGTTTAGCGCTGGGCTTGCGTATCAATCAGAAGTACCCATCAACTGGTGCCCTTCTTGCTTGACCGGTCTTGCTAATGAAGAAGTCGTACAAGGTTCATGTGAACGGTGCAACACGCCCGTCATTCAAAAAAATATACGGCAATGGATGCTCAAAATAACCGCGTATGCACAAAAGCTACTTGATGGACTCAACACGCTTGAGTGGCCAGAAAAAGTCAAACTCATGCAGGAGCATTGGATTGGCAAAAGTGAAGGCACCTACGTTACCTTTGCAACCCAGGGCACTCATGAGCAGGAGATTGGGCTACAAGTTTATACAACCGCCGTTGAGACTATTTTTGGTGTCACTTTTTTAGCAGTAGCACCTACCCATCCTATCGTGGATCAGATAGTACCTGAAAGTCACAAGGCCCTTGTCGATGAATATCGCACTATTGTTGCTCAGTTACTCCATACAGGACAAGCAATTATTGATCGAGAAAAGAACGGAATATTCACCGGTGCGTATGCACACAATCCAGCAACCGGAAAACAAATTCCTATCTATTTAGCAAATTACGTACTCCGTGATTATGGCACAGGTATCGTTATGGGCGTGCCGGCACATGATGAACGTGATCATGCATTTGCACAACTGCACAACCTGCCCATCGTACCAGTTATTGATGCTCCAGTATCTGAAAGTCAAGTAAACGCTGATGGTCCACTCATTAATAGCGGTCCATTTAATGGATTGGATGCACGTGCACTGGGCAAACAAGAAATTGTGGCATACTTGGAAAGTCAGGGCGACGCACAACGCACGGTCACCTATAAATTACGCGATTGGATCTTTTCTCGCCAACGCTATTGGGGTGAACCGATTCCTCTTGTCCATTGTCAACATTGCGGTACCGTTGCGGTGCCAGAAAAAGATCTGCCGGTACGACTTCCCGATATTCAACAGTATCAGCCAAGTGGCACAGGTGAATCACCTTTGGCAGGGATTGCTGAATGGGTTAACACGCCATGCCCGCAATGCAACAGAACAGCCAAACGCGAAACAAATACTATGCCACAGTGGGCAGGATCATGTTGGTATTTTTTACGCTACCCAAATCCACATCTACAGGATAAGCCATGGACGCAAGAAACTATGCGCCATTGGTTACCGGTCGATCTTTATGTCGGCGGTATTGAACATGCAATTTTACATTTATTATACGCACGTTTTTATGTCAAAGTACTGCACGATCTTGGTCATCTTCCTTTTGACGAACCGTTTACCCATCTGTTTAATCAAGGCATGGTGCTCAAACATTCAGAAAAAACCGGATTGATTGAAAAGATGTCAAAATCAAAAGGTAATGTCGTTAATCCTGACGACATAGTACGCCAATATGGGAGCGATGCGCTTCGTATGTACATACTTTTTATGGGTCCTCCAGAACTTGATTGTGAATGGCAAGACAATGGCCTTGAAGGAATACGTCGCTTTCTGTTACGTTTCTGGAATTATGTGACTAACCCCACAACGATAGTAACTACTGACCAAGAAGAGGATAGCGAAACAACCAAACGTTTTCACCGATTTTTGCATGACTATCAAACACGCCTTGCATTATATAAACCTAATACGGCAATTTCAGCACTCATGGAATGGCTTAACGATGCAGTGAGCACGAATATGCATTTGAGCAAAAGTACGCTGGAGCAACTGTGCGTTTCATTATCAGTACTTGCACCTCATATGGCAAGTGAATTATTAGAACAGTTGTTTAATAAACAACTTAATGCATGTGCATGGCCATACTACAATCCATTATTAGCGCAGCATGATATGGCAACTATTGTTGTGCAAGTTAATGGTAAAGTACGCGCGCGTATCAACACCACGCGAGGATCATTGCAGCCTTGCGTAGAAGCGGAAGCACGCACTGGCGTGAGTACATGGCTTACTGATAAAAAAATCATCAAAATTATTTTTGTGCTTGATCGACTCATCAATTTTGTCGTTGAGTAATTAAGCGGGAATATGCATCCGGTCTCGATTTTTTGCGTGCTTGTGATAGAATATGATGTGTCACACGTATTATCAAATAACTTTTTGATGAAAGGAACCACCAAATGAAAAGAATCCTATTAAGTGCCGTAGCATTAATTAGTTGTGTAGCTCAAGCAGACATTGCACTGCATATGAACTTTGAACACACAAAAGAGGACGTTATACGTACTCAAGCTATAGAGTGTGTTGTTGCAGCTAATACGACAACACGCATTAGCGCTGATGATTTAGATGTCACCATTTTAGCACAACCACAAGATGATGGTTCAATTGAGTTTTTATTTCAAATTTTTGAAAATAATGAACTTATTGCAGCACCAGTTATCCAAACTAAATGCAATGCCGAAGCGCAAGTCCATATGGTAAATGAAAGTGGCGAAACATTTTCACTTACGATCCTTGCACACAACGAGGAAGATGCAGCTTAATTACCCATTACTTGATACGTGTTACACAAATTGGGAATCGCAAGATTCCCAATCTTGTTGTATACACCTTTGTACAGAAAGTCCATTGCATAAAAGCACCATCCTCAGTAATGTAATACTGCGTACTGTATGTATACACTTTTTTGGAGCAACTCATTATGGCAACAAGCAATCATGACGAACATATCTTAGTCGTCCCGCGCACAGCTTTTTTTCCACATGGCGCATGGCATGGCATTAAGCAAGAAGAACTTGCCACGCATCTAGCCATTATTCAAGAATATAAACAGTTCATCCCACGTTCTATTGCTGAGCATGATCCATCATATAAACAGATTATTCCCTATCTTATTTTCATGCATCAGGATTGTATTTTTGTCATGCAACGCAGATCAGATGCATCAGAGGCACGATTGCGTAATAAATATTCTATTGGCATAGGCGGACATGTACGGCAGGAAGATATGCAGCAAGGTAATAGTATTTTCGATTGGGCGCAACGCGAATTTCACGAAGAAGTGGCATACGCAGGATCAATCACTATGACACCGCTGGGCATTTTAAATGACGACTCTGACGCTGTAGGCCAAGTACATGCTGGACTGGTACTTTTAATCAATGGCAGCTCAGATGAAATTAGCATACGTTCAGAACTCAAAAGTGGTCATCTATTGCCGATTGATCAGTGCATTGACTATAACGATAGTATGGAAAGTTGGAGTAAGATGGTATTGAAAGAATTACTCGATCGTCGATCTATAGTAGATATAAACAAAAAAATCTATACGGTAGATTGTCAATAAAACAAGGCAGCCTAAAAAAAGGGGAAAACGCAATGAAATACACCATACTATTATTCCTTACATGCTTAGTTACTCTGTCATCTGACTGTAGTAGCCTTGATCATGATGCCATGGCTGTAGAATGGCTTATTGTCGGTGCTGGCCCTGCTGGGATAGCCACCATTGGCGTATTGATTGATTTAGGCATTGAACCTAATAAAATGGCCTGGCTTGACCCAGATTTTAATGTTGGCCGCATGGGAGCCCACTACCAAAATGTTCCGGGTAATAGTCGCATAGCAGAATTCGTGTATTTTGTTAATGCATGCAATATTTTCAAAGAATGCAGCAGTCCAGAACTAGATGCATTACGTGCAACACAAGATCTCACCAAATTTGAAAATCTTTTAGCCATCATTAAACCGCTCAAAAGCATCACTGATTTTTTATTAACTAAACTCCATGGCGTACACAGTACATTAGTTACCTTGAACTTTAGTGATGATGTATGGCACGCAGGCACTGCGAATAACCAGGTCATCCATGCACACCATGTCATATTGGCCACTGGTTCACGCCCCCGCACCCTCGATTATGAAGAACAAAAAGTCATTCCTTTGGATATCGCTCTTGATCCTGATAATTTAGCACTGTTGCTCACTCCACAAGATATTGTTGGCATAGTCGGTGGTGCGCATTCAGCTATTCTTTTGCTGAAATATTTATCAACCATGCAGGTCAAGCACGTCTTTAATTTTTATCGCACACCCATAATTTATGCGATTAATATGGGCACATGGACATTGTATAGCGATGTGGGCATCAAAGGAACGGTAGCAGAATGGGCAAAAAATGTTTTAGAAAAAAATCCACCAGAAAATTTAACGCGTATCAAAAGTGATGACGAGCTATTACAGCGGGTGTTACCGGTCTGTTCACGTGTTATTTATGCCATAGGATACGAACGCAATCCACTACCAGCTATCAATGGCAACGAGCCAATCATGGAGTATGACGCACACAGCGGACTCATTGCACCACGCCTTTTTGGCATCGGTATTGCATTTCCCGAAGAACGCATCACTCCTATCGGTTCCACTCAACTGTGTATAGGGTTTGATTGCTTTATGCAGTATGCACAAAAACAGGTGCCTGCATGGATGCAAGAATCGCCAGTATTAAAAACAAGAAGCACGTACCAAATGAACGTCTTTAAGAAGGTGCAAAGCTTATTTAGCGTCTATCTTTTGTAACAAAAATCATCTAAAATTGCTGACTGGTACCGTATATTAAGTTTTTTTGATTTTAGTACTGGAATACAATGCTCTCTAGAATATCATACATAACAGATGTATTGTGTGTTGCTTTAGTGCTCTGCACCGTGAACACCATCACGCCGCAAGATGGACCAACACGCAACATTGAAAGCAAGTCACCCGAAGATAGGCTACGCTGGGCTTTAGCACATGGTACTTTTGATGATTTGAAAACAGAACTCAGTAAAAATCCTGACCCTTTTTTCGTAGGGCAACGCTCTTTTTTTAGCACGCTTAACGAACTTGAATTTGACGAAAAATCACTGGAACTTACTGATCAAAAAGTACAATCATGGATAGAGTATTCAGATAAGTACTTGATTAAGCTTATCCAAAACACAGAGCATACACCAACAAAAGCTCACGCAGAAATTGTAAGATATACACCACTGCCTACTGTACTTGCACCTATCATTACCGATTACATGAATTCTTTTACCTATCAGTTCAAACATGAGGTCATGCAGTACATACAAGCAAGAACGCGAGATAAATTGCACGGTTACTTCGATGATTATCCAAGGACATTCCCCTCTTGGTATACAGAAACGTTATCGCCCATACTCCCGCGCTGCACTGATACCCAAGGCGATAACCTGGTTGATTATTTCATTGATGAAAACCTCGATCCTGTCATTTCTGAGTATGTCAGTAACCTCAATACTAAGAAGTATATGGAGCAACTGGTCGTTGATGAAAACCTCGATCCTTTCATTACAAGGAACGCGCGAAAGATATTTGAGCACTACCATGATCATTCAATAATATTCGAGATGATTAAGGTTCACGTACATAACCTGCTACAAGATCAAGTTCTATTCGCATCACCAATAGAATTGACGCTCTTTAACACAACACTCCAAGGATGCAACCGTTCGTTTGAAAAAGATTATTTTAAACACAGTGACCAATACAAACTTATTCAAAATTACATTAAAGCAGCACCACACCTTTTGAGCATGCATTACGAAAATAAATCTATCTTTGATCATATTGACGCTGCATGTAATGCTAACACGATTCAATTCGAGCAAGTTAACGAACGGCTGGGCTTGATTCTGGAACATAAAATAGCTCCTAATATGCAGGATGGGAAAACGGGCAATACATTTTTGCACAGAGTTGCACTAGATCAAGAGCGTTTTACTCTTAATAGATGCCCCGATGAGTCACCATTTATCAAGCAATGCGCCCCACAGCTTGATCTTACGATTGCCAATAATGACCGACAAACCGTTTTTGATATAGTAGAATCACAAATAAAATATTGTAATGAACACAAATTGATCGATGCACATGATTCTTACCAAAAATTCATGCAAAAGCTCCTCGCCATAAAAGTATTCGCCACAACACCCCCAAGCGCTTCAACGCTTAGTTAACAAAAGAGGAGGTTATGACCTCTCGGATATCACATGCAGTACACGTATTGTGTGTTGCATTTTCGTTCTGTAGCGTAAGCACCATCATGCCGCAAGATGAACAACCATTACGCAATAGAAGATGCAAATGCATAGACTTAGGACAATGGCTGCACTCTATTGTTTCAAGCACGCGTGTCACTGCTCAGCTAGCACCACCATCGATACCATGCACACCAGAAGTTACACAAGCACAAACACGTTCAGTAATTTCTTTATCACGCTCAGCAATCATCCCAAAGAAAAAAGCCGACGAAACTCCATCATCAAGATTTGCTATAAAAAGAAAGAACCTCTCTCCCGAGCAAGAGCTTGCATGGACTTTGTCAAATAGTGATGTTGAGGCAGTGTATACAGCACTTGCAAAAAACCCTGACCCTTTTTCCGATACAGCCTTTATCAATATAAAATTAACACCACTCATATACGTGCTAAACGCTCCAGAAGATAGAGATCAATATTCGAGCACAAAGATTAAGATGCTAACGCAAAAAGTTCAAGCAGCTCTTTTAAGCGTTACACCGCTTCCTGAGCAGCTTACTGACATTATTGGCCAATACATAGGCCTATTATCTCGCCTTAAGCCAATGCTCAATGCTCAAGAAACATATTATTTAGATCAGACTCCCATTCAGCCAATGCTAAGCACGTTAGAAGCATATATGGATCAATATTTGGTCAAACATATTAATAGGCTAGCGCAACCTGCGGCCCAAGAAGCTCTTTTAGGCCTTATTCAACTTCCTGAGGCTCTTACTAACATTATTTGTAATTACATAGGATCATACCAATTATCATCCAATGTCATGCAGTATTTAGGCACCAAGATTCATTATGACAAGCCATTACAAAAAAATGTATCAGACATATTACCCTATTGCACTGAAGAAAAAGGCAAAAGTTTAGTATATTATGTAGACCACAACCTTAGCACTATGCGCCATTTAATTTCCTACGGAATTGATCTTTTCAATATTCAACACGAGGAGGCATCACGTATATTCAAAGAATTCAGCTGTTGGGATGTAGGGCTAAATGCCATTGAGGATCACCTCAAAAACCTTCAAAAAGATCCTATACTTTTTGCTTCCCCCATAGATCATGACCTTTTCTTTCATTCACTCCGACGCATAATGTGCTGCCCTATTGCGCCCATACGTAATTTTGAACAAACTTGCAGGTATCAAGACATAAAAAATTACATTGCTACAGTACCGACCCTCCTTACTATGCATGATGCCGCAGGGGATTCAGCATTTGATCATGCCTATGCTGTTTGTGCCTTGAACGTGGATCATGCAGTAATGATTGGCACAGTACTTAAATTATTTCTTGAATCTAAGGCATATCCTAATATGCAAAATAATGATGGCGACACAGTGTTACATAGGGCAGCATCGACTGCACACTATTGTGGGACTAACCGTAATCCTGCCGATTCACCATTTATCAAGCTATACGCTTCACAACTTGATCCCTCTATTAAAAACAATCGCGGAGCAACAGTTATCGATATACTCAACACAAACATAAGGAAATGTTACATAAAACAATGGTTCAAAAAATGTAAATACTACCAAAAATTTATGGACAAACTCACTGCCATACAAGCATCACAGCAAGTCACAAAGCAACCACATGTATCAAAATCTGCTATAGCAGCAAAAATAGTAGCGCTGAGTTAACGAAAGAAGAATGCTATGATTTTTTTGGTATCACATGCAGTACGCATATTTTGTGTTGGTTTAATGCTCTGTGCCGCAAGCACCATCGCACCGCAAGATGGACCAACACGCAACCTTGGAAATATATCACTCGAAGACGGATTACGTTGGGCTTTAGTACATGGTACTCTCGATGATGTGGACGCGCTCCTCGATAAAAATCCTGATCCTTTTTGTATGCAGGAACATCTAACGCCACCACTATCAACTCCTGTCATTCTTAACGAAAAATCAGGGAAACGTACTGATCAAAAAATACAACGATTAAGAAACTATTCAGATGAATACTTGATTAAGCTTATCCAGGGAACACCGCATACACCAACAAAAGCTCACGCAGAAATTTTAGCACATACACCACTGCCTACCGCACTTGCCACTATCATTACGGATTACATGAATAGTTTTACTTATCAACTCAAACCTCTTGTCATGCACTACATACGTAACAACATTGTAATGGCCTTTGCAGAGTGCAAAAAACCATTTTTTTCTCTCCTGTCACGATGCACTGATGAACAAGGCGGAAACCACTTTGATTATGTCCCTATCGGGGTTTATGGGCATCTTCTGGATAATAGTATTGATCCTTTCATTGCGCGGAGCGCCCAACAGATATTTGAGCAATGCCGCGATCATTCAATAATATTCTACATGATTAAAGTCCACATACATAATCTTACACAGGATCCAGTTCTCTTTGCATCACCATTAGAGATAAAACTTTTTGCCAAAAAACTCCGTGGATGCGTCAACGAAATGGAAAACTGGGATTTTAACAAAGATTATTTTGAACGAAGTGACAGCTACAAGCTTATTAAAGATTACGTCACAGCAGTCCCCAGTCTCTTGACCATGCATTACGAAAACAAATCCATCTTTGATCATATTGACGCTGCGTGTCATGCAAACTTGATTCACTTCTGCAAGGTCAACTCAGTGCTGAGCCTGATTCTGGATAATAAGGTAAATCCTAATATGCAGGATGAGCAAACGGGTAATACATTTTTGCACAGAGTTGCACTGGATACAATACATTTTACTCCTATAGTAGATTTTACTTCTGATGATTGCCCCGATGAATCACCATTTATCCAGCAATGCGCACCACAACTTGATCTCTCTATTGCCAATAATGAGGGTCAAACCGTCTTTGATATAGTAAAATCACAAATAAAAGATTGTGATGAGAAAAAAATAATGGGCACACGCGATTCTTACCAACAATTTATGCAAAAACTCCTCGCCATACAAGCATCACAACAAGTTCCAAAGCAACTGCTCGCTTCAAAGTCTTCTGAACAAGATATAGTAACGCTTAGCTAACAAAAGAGGAATGCTATGATTTTTTTGGTATCACATGCAGTACGCATATTGCTTGTTGCTTTAATGCTCTGTACCGCAAGCACCATCACGCCACAAGATGGGCCAACACACAACATTAGAAATATGTCACCTGAAGAAGAACTTATTGAAGCTTATTGTTCTTGCAGTGACATAAATGTTGTGATCAAAGCACTTTCAAAAAACCCCAACCCTTTTTCCAGTGAAGTATTTACACAAGCACGTATAGCACGTTTTTTGCCAAGTTATATTCTTTGTGCAGCTCGCAGTACCTTACAACACTATACAGATCAATATTTGAGCAAACATATTCATGAGCTTGCTCAATCTTGTACAATACATGATCTTCTGTGTTATACACCATTGTCTATCGATCTTATTGAGATCATCACTCATTATACGGATCTATACCGATTACCATCTAACGTCATCCAATATTTAAGCACTAAAATCCGAAAAAATATTCCAATACAAGAAGAAAATGTATCCTCTATACTCCCATATTGCATCGACGATACAGGCCGCACTCTCTTTTATTATGCTGATTCTTTCATGACCGAAGATGCGTGGCGCATATTTACCAAATATCGTAATACTGCAAGAGGGCCCAAAGCGATTAGGCTCCATGTTGATAACCTTCTGCAAGATCCGCTATTATGTGCGTCATCAGCAGAGCAGAAGATTTTTTTTGCAACAATTGAAGATGTATTAAGCCAATCCCCGAGCTATTCTATTAATGTAAGCATAGGACAGAATGAGCATGCAGCTGGCACAGTAGACCATTTTGAAGGTAGTGACCAATATAAGCTTATTCAAGATTATGTGAAAGCAGTACCAAGCCTCTTGACCATACATAACGAAAACCACAATGTTTTTGATTGCGTAGATGGTTTTTGTCATGCAGACAGGTTTCACGCAAGCTACATAAATAAAGTGCAATCATTGATACGAATGTTTCTTAAACATAAAGCAGATCCCAATATGCAGAACTCCAAAGGGGACACATTTTTGCATAAAATGGCACGCAAAATATACTGTTGCAGTTCGGATTCTTGTCCCACTCATTCACCATTTATACAACAATGCGAACCATACTTAAATCTTACTATTAAAAACACCGCAGGAGAGACAGTCTTTGATATACTTAGAGAAAAAATAAGAAATTATGATGAAATAAAAGATTACTGCAAAGAATATAATTTTTTGCAATTAGGTTATGACACAACAAGCGCCACGACACACAAGTTTTACCGACAATTTCTGCAAACACTTATTACAATCCAAGCATCACTACAGATCCCGAAGCAACCGACCATATCGAAACCTTCCAGGGAAAAAATAGTAACGCTTAGGTAACTAAAGAGGAACAGTATGCTTTCGCGGATATCATATACAACACGCGCATGTTGTGTTGCTTTAGTACTCTGTACCGTGAGCACCATCACACCACAAGATGAAAAACCATCGCGCAAAAATCGATGCAAGTGCGTACATTTGGGACAATGGTTGCACAATATTGTTTCAAGCACACGCAGAGCTATTCATAGTGCTGCACCATCAGCACCATCGACACCATTCTCACAACCCATTGTAGAAGCAAAAACTCATTCAGTAGTTCCATCACACTTGGCAACTACCCCAAAGAAAAAATCCGATACAACTCCCTCATCAAGATTCTCTAGAAAAAGACCGGATATGTCGGCTGAAGAAGAACTTATCTGGGCTTACGCTTACGACAGCAATTTTGATAATCTGGTCGCCGCACTTGCAAGAAACCCCGACCCTTTCTCCGATACCGTATTTACCAATGCACAACTAACCAATTTTTTGCCACACAATATTATTTCTTATCGAACAAAAACTCTAGAAGAATATGTAGATCAGTATTTGACCAAACATATTAATAAACTAGCGCAACCAGCCTCAACTACAGCTCAAGAAGCTCTTTTAAGCTTTACTCCACTTCCTCCGGCTCTTATTAATCTTATTTGCAGCTACACAGGCCAATACCAATTATCATCCAACGTTATGCAGTATTTAGGCGCAAGGATCGAGCAAAACATACCAATAACAGGAGAACAAGTATTATCCCTATTGCCCTATTGCACCGATGAAAAGGGAAAAAGTTTATTTTACTATGTGAAACAGACTGATCACAATGTTTCTTCTTTGATCAACTACGGAATTGATTTTTTCAACATTCGGCCGGATGACGCTCGCCTCATATTGCAGAGGCGTCATCATATTGACATAGGAAAAGAAATGATCAGACAGCACGTAAACAACCTTCAAAAAGATCCTATATTATTTGCATCACGGGAAGAGAGCGATATCTTTTTTGCAACAATCAGTGACGCATTAACCGAACCCGAAAGTTATTCTATCACTGGAGAAATCAAACAGGGTGAGAGTAAAATTTTTAAAGTAGGTCATTTTGACCAAAGCGACCAATATAAACTCATTCAAGACTACATTACCGTAGCACCAAGCTTGCTCACTATGCATGATAGAGAAAATAATTCTATTTTTGATCATGTTGATGCTTGCGGCGATGAAGACTCAAAACAGGTAGCCAAGGTTACTGCATTACTCAAATTATTTCTTCAACATGGTGTCAAGCCAACTATACAAGACAAAAATGGAAATACTTTTTTGCATAAAATAGCGTATGCTAGAAAACATTTTAGTGGTAAGTATTGTCTCGATGAATCACCATTTATGCAACTCTGTTGGGAGCATCTTGATAATACTATTAAGAACAACGACGGACAAACAGTTATGGACATACTGAATACAAAAATAAGCGAATATGAAAAAAAAGACCCTAAAATGAGTAAGTCTTATCAACAATTTGCAACAAAACTTGCAATAAACGCGTCATTGCAGCGGAGCGCTCAAATATTTGCACCAATTGAAGCAGGGTCTTTTAGCTGCATAGGGGTAGATAGAAGCCCGGGGGGAGCTAAGAAAGAATCCCCTTTAACCAAGAAGGAGTAAATTGCCACTATATCGAATATGCAGAAAAACCAAATCATCCTGTACGCCCGTGTGAGCACTCCTACAGATCTCTGCAACCAGGACGCATGGCTTCATTAAATTTCTTTTTTTACAAAAAAATCATTATACTTATTAATTGACTCACTTTGTTTTGTAGTTTTTTAATTTTTAATCTCAATTTGCAATGATTTGTAAAAACCGTTTTAAAGCGCATATTCTGTTTTTTATGCTGGTGACATGCTCCATAAGCACCATTATACCGCAAGAAGAGAACTCTCATGTTCATAAACACTCTAGAAAAAAGCGCAAACGTAAAGCCTTAGAGCGATGGCTTGCCGCACTCGGCATAGGCACCGGCATTATACTTTTAGGAAAATATGGTTGGCAAGGTACTCCACGTGACATACAAGACCCTGAGGCACCGAACGATGAAACGGGATCAAATCCTGAAGTAACTCCCCAAAACAACAATGCACAGGGCCCACCTGATGAAGATATGCCGATTCATGAAATCAAAGCGCCAACAGCTCCTCCAGCTCAAATCCCACTGGATGAAAAACAATTTCCATCCACTCCCCAAACCCCAGCAGTACCAATTGAGCCTGCTAGTTTCAAAAATGCTCTTGCGCTAGCAATACAGATAAATGACGCAAAATTAGTGAACCAAGTACTGTCGCAATATAAAGAACTATTTCAACAGACAGCACTATCTCAATATGAAGTCTCAAACAAGACAATAGCAGATTCATTGATTAGCTACTTGAGCACAAGAGAGAAAACAATCAGTCAATCCGGTATAACGTTTAATCGTGAAATTGCAGATGCACTTTATAGCAAAAGTCATCAAGCCTATTTTAAAAGCAAGGTTAAACAGCTCGTTACCGACATATGCGACACTACCCACGATAAGAAAGTTGTAGATTGGGTGCAATCAAAAATAGGTGATGGGGAGATGGAAAATGTTGCAAGCGATCTATTTTACCGTTTGTCAGGCACAGGATTGGTTCAGATGCTAACTCAACATAGTCAGCTTACAACAACATTCCTACAACATAATGATCTTGATAAAAGAAAATTTATTGAGAAATTCAACCCAAATCCATTTAAAGCATTCAAACCGCTTCAAAAGCACAATGAAAAAGACATTTGTGCCAAAGACATTTGTGCCAAAGACATTTGTGCCATGGATGGCAAATATCGGGATAAAAAATCTAAGTATGCAACACAATACCTTCTTGACAACTATGCCAACCCACAGTTAGAGGAAGAGCTCACAAGTCTTGCAATACTATCCAACGACCCCGTCAAGATAATTACCAGTTACCTGATCAATGATACATGCGAACCAGGCGCTATGCGTTATATAATTCATTTGCTTGAAAATCGAGCTTATATGGATGAAGATACAAAGAGCATAAACGCTTTGAAGCCAAGATTTGCCTACTACAAGGATAAAGAAAAACAAAATTTACTGCCTTATGCGTTTGAATTAGAAAAATTGCGTGACATGTATATCGCCAAGAATGACATTCTCACAACGCTACTTATATCCGGCGTTGATTATACGGATTGCCAGGGGGATGATGCTGAATCAATCGTATCAATATTAGATCAGTTTGACTGCAACACGCTCAAACGCACTTATCAACCACTGCTGTACGCTACCTATAGGGCAGCACAAACTCTTTATATCCCTGAAGAGGAAGATACCGAGGAAGGGAAAACGGGCCACAAGTATCTCTCAATCGTTAAAGAGCTTTTACAGAACACTCTTTTACAGAACACTATGGGTACAGCACATGATAAGAATAATTTATCGGTCTTTGATTATGCCGGAGGCAATACCAAGGTGCTCGATGCGCTCGTGCCCTACGTCCATCCTGATACGCAAGATTCCAAGAAAAATACTATTTTTCATAGACTGGCCTCAGGCGCAAAAATGCCGAAATTTTTTCAGCATTTGGAAAGCAAAAGAAAGCCTTCCCGGCCGCATATGTCATATGACAGCGTTTTTGCATTGATTCAAGATCATCCGAACTTGATTAATCCACACATCGAAAATAATGCTGGATTGACCGCACTGCAAGTACTAGAGAAACACCAACTACCTGACGATTCTTCTGCTCAACACGCTCATACAAGAATTGTAGAATTTTTAACACTTAGAAAAGCAGCACTCGCAGCAACGCCATCATAATGACGAAATGCACATTAACGCAGATTTTTTATTTCTCGCGCCGTCTCGCGTTTAATGTCCCGCTCTTTAATGGCAAGCTTTTTACCGGCTGCTTTATAGTGATCGTAAGCAGTTTCCAACAAAATCAAGCCTTCTTTGTTTGCTCAAAGATCATTATACTTATTCATTGATTCGTTTTATTTACATAATTCTCAAACCCTGAAGTTTACTTTGAAATGATTCTTAAAAACCGTTTTAAAGCTCATATTCTGTTTTTTATGCTGGTGACATCTTCCATGAGCACGGTGATGTCGCAAGAAGAGAGCTCTCATGTGCATAAAAAAGATAAAAATATCAAACTTAAACACTCCTTTAAAAAACGGTTGGCCATTCTGCTGGCAACTGGAGTCGGTATAGCTCTTTTGGCCAAATATGGCTGGCCTTCCAGTGCTCATGATACACAAGCCCCTGTTCCAGAGAATAAAGCCGAAGAGAAACAAGCCACTTTTCCACCAATATTACAAACACAACAGGAATCTTTACTCATGAGTGCCATAAATACTGGTGATATAGAAACTGTACGCACGATTGCGAACGATACTCGATGGTCCTTGATAAAGAGTGAACATCTTGAATATCTTTGTAAAACACAATGTTTGCCACACAATGCCATTGAGTTGGCTGATTTATTATATACATCTACAAACATGGATGTAGATCCCAGTAGACTAATCGCATCAGTATGTCTTACCAACCGTGATAAAAACATGATGAACTGGTTACAATCAAAATTTGATATCAAGAGTGGTGATGAAAGATACACCACTGCACTTCATTTGGTACTATCTCGTCAAATAACGTGGCCATGGAGAGCAAGAAAACTCGCACTACCATTGCTGCTTCAACCTTATCCTAATCCATTTGCAATCGATCAAGATCTATTTGAGTCAGTCATATATCATTCTGATCTTGACGATCAAGATGAAAAAGAGACGAGAAATATGGTCTTTGATTATGCGTCGCAGCATGTACTCGATCATTATCATCGCCCACGCTTGGAAAACCATCTCAACGCAAATGATCTTACATGCCTACCAGACGTACTCTGGACTATAGTTGCCGATTACGCCACGCATACTGCCTATGAACCAGTAGTTATGAGACATATAATTCGTATGATTGAAAATAAAAAAAATCTTGATGAAATGATCCCAATACTGCCTCAATGCAAAGATGAAAAAGGACACAACTTATTAAAATATGTCACTGATAATATTCCAAGCTATAGTAGGCGTTCCTTCATGCCCCGTTTACTCAATTCCAATATTGATTATTTTGAGTATTGTGATCAGCATGCACAAGATACACCACTGCCTGATCTTATCAGTCACGATGAGGCAGCTGAAATTTCTTTAAATTATTTTAACAGGGATAACGGTTTAAACCCAACACATTTTCACCGCGCATTTTTATACACTGCTTTCCAAGCAAGTTGGCCTTATGGCTGGGGTGAGTCTGATCGTGCACGACAAAATAATTTTTTTAAATTGTTCAAAAAATGTATTTCCACGAATGCTGACATACTCAAAGTACACGATAACAACAATCTATCTGTTTTTGATTATATATGCGGTAACGAAACGGTCATTAATTATCTTATACGAAATACCACTAATCCTAGTATGCGAGATAAAAATGGTAACACTATTTTTCATCGATTAGCACTCAAAGTATCTTTGCCACATTATCTCATGGGAGACCAATCTGAGCATAATGAAAATTTTTCTTATAAAGCGGCAGCAATTTTGCTCGCAAAGTATCAAGCACACATCGATCACGAGATACAAAATAATGAAGGCGAGACGGCCCTTACTCTATTGCAAAACATGGAGCCTCCGAAGAGGGTCGAGAATAAAAAGCATCATCAACAAATTATAACAATATTAACAGCCATGACCCGTAGCAATACACAAAAAATAATCTTGCAGACAACTCCACTACCGCAAGAACTGATTACTATAATTACTGATTATATGGGCTACCCTGTCTTATCAGCTTGAACCGGTTTTAATGCGATACCAAAGAAGAGATTGTAAGTCAAAAACTTGATTAACGCAGATTTTTTATTTCTCGCGCCGTCTCGCGTTTAATATCTCGTTCTTTAATGGCAAGCTTTTTACCTGCTGCTTTTTTGGCTTTACAAACGCCCAACTCTACTTTGACAATATTTCTTTTATTAAAATAAAGACTCAACGGTACAATAGTCACACCTTTTCTGGAAATATCACCAATAATGCGATCAAGTTCACGACGATGCAAGAGCAGACGACGTGTGCGTTGTGCTAAATCATCCCGTTTAGCATACGCTTGTGCATAGGCGGCGATCGTGCAATTGATAAGATTGAGTTGGCCGTCATGGACGGTGGCAAAGGCTCCTGTAAGATTCACTTGCCCAGCGCGCAACGATTTAACTTCATCACCAGTCAAGACAATGCCTGCCTCGATGGTGTCAAGAATCTCATACTCGAAAAATGCTTTTTTATTTTTAGTAATCAACTTCATGGGTACCTACTTACGATGTGGTGAGGTTATAGGTATGCGCAATGCGGATAATGCATAATTTCGCAATAGGATACACGATACACGCAATAAGTGCACCTAATATATTGCCGCCAAGCATAAACGCCCAAAATGATATTTGTCCAACACCGAGCGTACTACCCAACCATACATTGATAGAGTCCATCCAGGAAGGATTGTGCAACAAAATGGCATGACCATACGTATAGGACAACAGTGCCTGCCCACATGCATATCCGGCAGCATAGACCGGCACCAGGGTCCATGGATTATTAATGATATTGGAAAAAATGAGCATCAACATAAAGTTAAGACGGAAACCCCATGCTATGCCTATGAGCATCAGCGTGTGCATACCAATAAAGGGACTAAATGCAACATAAGCACCGATCGCCAAAGCTCGCGCAAGCCCAGTCGCCGATTCACCTCGAAGCAAAGATTCATGCACAAATGTTGCCAATCGTTGTCTCACTGCTCATTCTCCATGCAGGATATAGTTTCTTTATTTTTTGAAAAAAATTATCTTTCAATTATTCTACTATGATATAGGTTCTTGTACAATCATCTATTTTTCAGGGAGTTATTACATGGTATGCACCTATAATAAACCGTATATGTTCATATTTTTTTCACTTATTACCAACGTTGGCCTCCATGCTGCCAGTATCCCCATGCTCTTTACTGGTGCAATTCAATTTCCAAAACAAGTACAGCATATCCCCTCTATTATTATTTATAGTCTCTTAGGGTGCAAAGTTCCGAGTGTAACCGATAGTCATAATCATAGACTGACCTATACGATTAATCGGCCACGCGATGTACAGCATTTTTGGTTGCTCATCACGCAAAATCTTATACCAGTTCCTTACGCGGGTACGACTGAACATAGTACTTTACAGGGTTGGCGCGTTGATATCACGCAGCCGTACAAATTTTATGGGCTCACACGGGTCGTGGAAGAAAGCCCTCCATCCGACACAGCCACGATTACTTCACGCATACGTTGGAACATTCAAGCACACGATCTTGCGCCTTTTCATGGTCAGTTACCCGACGATACCATCATTATCTATTACGATCCCGTTCTGATTGCTGATGTACGTGGTGGCAGTCCTTTTGAATTACCCACCATTGTAATGAAACCTGATCTTATCAACACCGTTGGCTCAGAAACATTGTTGCATGAACTTTCAGAACGATTAAGTATTGCGGCAGTCGATCTTCGTCACTTCTTTGCTCCTGAGGTTGAATATGAAATGCGTCAAACAGCACAGGCAAAAACCATTATGACACTATCGGCAACCTAATGCGTATTCTGGCAATTGAAACCTCATGTGATGAAACAGCCGCAGCAGTATATACCTCCGAAGCTGGCGTACTCTCTAACGTTCTTTATTCACAAATTGAGCTTCATCAAAAATTCGGTGGCGTAGTACCCGAAATTGCTTCACGTTCTCATCTTGAAAAAATAGAACCTATCGTGCAACAAGCACTCGATCAAGCACAGCATACCTTAGACGATATTGATGCAATTGCGGTAACGAATAAACCCGGATTACCCGGTTCACTGCTGGTCGGCGTCTCTTTTGCCAAAGCCGTTGCATGGGCACGTAACACACCGTTGATTGGAGTCAATCATTTGGAAGGACATGCTTTTTCTGCATGCATAGAACATCCGGTGCAATTCCCGAGCATCTGCTTAACGGTCTCAGGAGGGCACTCTGCCCTCTATCTGCTGCATGATTTTGGGCAATATACTCTTATTGGTCACACTCATGATGATGCGGCTGGCGAAGCATTTGATAAGATTGCCAAGCTCATTGGTCTTTCATATCCTGGTGGTCCGGTGATTGAGCGATTAGCGCGCGAAGTTGATTTTCAAGATTTTTTTCATTATCCACGTGCGGCGCACAAAGGTCTGGATATGAGTTTTTCCGGGCTTAAAACTGCCGTTTTATATGATCTGGTCAAACGTGGTGCCTATGATATGGCAACTAAAAAATTTCTCAAGCCCGATGATTATGCATTACAGCAACAGGTTGCAAGTTCATTATTAGTTTGTATTGGCGATATTTTTGAAGAAAAAATTCTCAATGCCTATGCCCATTATCCCCAAGCACAATCGGTATGTTTTGTCGGCGGTGTTGCATGCAACAAATACCTTAAGCAACGATTAGCGCGCGTGTGTCATAAACGAAATATTAATTTTTACACGCCATCCCCACAATACTGCACAGATAATGGCGCCATGATCGCATTCGTAGGACATTACAAAGCACTACGTGGTGAATTTTCTTCATTAGATTTAGATATATTAAAGTAAAAAAATACAGGGCATACCATATGATATGCCCTGTAGGTAAATTGGATCTCTTGCGCAAACCACATAAATCATCGTAAAGCTCCGATTCAAGATGATAGTTTCAGCAAGAGCTCTATTGTATTTATTGATAGAACAATATTTTATCTATCTTGTCCAGAGTGGGACCCTGAAGATGACGCATGAGAACTACCGCTCCCATTGCCATTTCCTGTGGCTACAGTTGCTAATTTTTTATTGATCGAATCAAAAAAATCTTCATTCGTTTTATGTTTCTTCATTTTATCAATAATAAATTCCATACCTTCGATAGTATTCATTGTTGCAAGTAACTTCTGAAGCACCCACACTTTTTTCAATTCTTCTTCGCTTTGTAGCAAATCTTCACGTCGTGTGCCCGAGATCAACAAATCGAATGCTGGATAAATACGACGATGTGAAAGTTTACGTGTCATATGGATTTCCATATTACCCGTTCCCTTAAACTCTTCGTAAATAACTTCATCCATACGCGATCCAGTATCAACCAAAGCTGATGCAATAATCGTTAATGAACCAGCCTCCTGCGTATTACGCGCTGCACCAAAGAATCGTTTTGGACGCTGCAAAGCATTTGCATCAATACCACCAGTTAATACTTTACCTGAGGCAGGTGCAATCGTATTGTAAGCACGCGCCAAACGCGTGATTGAATCAAGAATGATTACCACGTCTTTGCCAACTTCAACTAATCGCTTTGCTTTTTCAAGGACAATTTCAGCAACTTGCACGTGTCGCTCTGCAGGTTCATCAAACGTGGAGCTGATCACTAATGCCGAACTGCCGATCACTGCACGTTTCATATCTGAAACTTCTTCTGGACGCTCATCAATTAACAAAACAATAAGATGCACTTCTGGATGATTTGCAATAAATGCTTGTGTAATTTCTTTTAATAATACCGTTTTTCCAACCTTTGGTGGCGCAACGATCAAACCTCGTTGTCCTTTACCAATCGGTGTAAACATATCCATCAATCGAGTAGAGATTGACACAGGATTATGCTCCAACGCAAATTTTTTATCCGGATGCAGTGGCGTCAAACGATCAAACTGAATACGATCACCCGCTAATTTCGGGTCCTCATCATTTACTGAATCAACCCGCAACAGCGCAAAATATTTTTCACCTTCTTTAGGCTTACGAATAGTGCCTTTAAGCATATCGCCGGTGCGCAAATTAAAGCGACGTATTTGCGATGGTGATACATACACATCATCTGAGCCCGATACATAATCAAATGCAGCCGAACGCAAAAAGCCAAAACCATCTGGCAGCCGTTCTAATACTCCATGTACTTCAATGTCTGCGTCAGGATGCTCTTGTGCATAACGAATACGTTCGATGAGTGGAGCCTTAGTCATAAGACTAGCTCCAATAATACCCCATTGACGCGCATACGTGATTAAATCAATTAAGGACAATTCTTCTAAGTTTGCTGTTTTAAAATCAATCTCTTTTGCAACATGTTGTGGCGATTTATTTTGTCTAGTATCTGGTCGTTGCTGTTGATATGAACCTCGGCGATGTCGATCTGGGCGACGTTTACCATCTTGCCCACCGCGATCACGATCATGACGCTCATGATTTTTATGGTATGAACTTCCTTGCTGTTCACGAGCTTGAGAATATTTGAGCGGCGGTTGTTGATCTGATGATCGATGTGGTGGTTGTTCTTCTCCGTCAGAGCCAGATCGCTCCTGAAACATTAAAGGCTCATCTACAGAGCGTTCGTCTAATTCTCTATCATATTCATGCATACTATTCATGCAAATAATCCTCCATGATGCCAGAAAGCATCAATATATGAAAACATAATGTATTTTTGTGCAAGTACCAACAAAGTCTATTGTTAACACAGTATCTTGCTCACACCATATACAATGCACTACATAATGCAATGTAAAAACTAATTTTTTGGATTACACGCCCTAAAAAGCGGTAATATGTTATGAAAATTCTACTTTTCTTTAGATACCATCATCATAACAGGGCTTGCCATAAAAATGGAAGAGTATGTTCCAAAAATTATACCGACAAGCAATGCCGAACAAAAATCTCGGATAGCTTCGCCACCAAAAATAAGCATTGAACCTACAGCCAACGTTGTTGAGAAACTCGTTAACAACGTGCGTCGCAACGACTGATTAATACTTATGTTAATCACGTCATATAAAGGCTTTTCAGGCATTTTTTTGCGATTTTCCCGTATGTACGAAAAAATTATAATAGTATCGTTAATGGAGTACCCCAAAACAGCCAAAACTGCACTGATGAACGCCATAGTAATATCACGGTCAAGCATAAGAAAGAATGCAAGCATAATGAAAGCGTCATGAAACAGAGCCACTACAGCTCCGAGTGCATAACTCCATGACCAAAACGTTAATGCTATATAAATAAGCATTGCAATAAGCGCAATAACCACAGCACGCATTGATTTTGATCGTAATTCAGCACCTACTCCTGGCCCAACTGATTCACTTTCCAATATGGTCAATGTTGACTCAGGATATTCTTGCGCGATTATAGAACGTATCTTTTCGCCAAGCCCCTGAGAATCATTGACATACTCGCCCACACGAATCAAAAGTTCGTTATCAGAAAATTCACGAGTAACTGGCCCACGCCATCCTTGTTTCTCTAAAGCAGCACGAACGACTGAAGAATTAATTGGATCGCTGCTTCGCACCAATACCTGAGTTCCACCAGTAAATTCAACGCCATAGCTAAAACCAGAACCACGCGTACGATAATGATAAGCATAGAGTCCAAGTGCACCCACAAAAACAAGCACCGTGTAACACGCAACAATGTAGCGATACTTTAAAAAATCGTAATTACTTGTTTTGGCGATGTACATACAACTCCTTTAGCAATAGAAATATTCTCTAGGCTCAATCTCAGTTTTTATCGTACTATTGATGCAATTGAAAACAATACTCAACGCATTACTTGGTTGCACGAATAGATACATAACGACGACCACGCGCTCCACAGTGAAATTTGATGTATCCAGGACCCATCGCAAAAAGCGTATCATCGCCTCCACGACCAACATTAGTACCCGGATGAATTCGTGTTCCACGTTGACGAATAATAATCTCGCCGCCGCTCACCACTTGTCCATCAAAAAGCTTCACACCTAACCGTTTACTTTGACTGTCCCGGCCGTTACCTGTTGAACCACCGGATTTACTCGTTGCCATGGTATTTAAATCTCCTGAAACATTACTTTTTTTGAAAAAATGAGCATCGGAATAGACACTCAGAAATTACGCACCCTTATCTTCTCTCATTCTCTGCTATATGTCAAGAACCACCTTACACAAGCGCCTATGACTGAGAGTCATTTTCACTTGAACCAGAAGGAACTTCTTCAGACTTATTCTCGTTTTGAGGCAATACCTCTGCAGGTGCTTGATCCTGCTCCCCTACTAAAGCAGCCGGAATGACCGCTTCTTCACTAAGAACATTTTCGTTGCCGACAGGAAGAACTGGAGCTGCATCACCACCAGATGGAACAACATCAGGCATGAGTGCTTTTTGTAGCCGAGCAAGCTCACTCGCAAGAAGTGCCAATTTTGAATCAGAAGCTTCAGTATGTTCTTGCATCATAGCCTGCATGCTTTGCACGCCGTTTTGAGTATTATTGTTAAGTTCAGCTTTAAGCGTAGCGATTTGTTTCTCAAATGCCTTCTCATTCTTAGCTAGTGTCTTATTCATCTTTTTCATAGCTTCGAGCGCTTTTTTCATGTTAACGGTATTATCCTGTTCAAGTTTTTTAGCGCGCACATACTTATAAAGATTTATACTGCTAAAAGCACCGCCAACAAACGACGAAACGTTAAAGACTTGGTTCATGGCGTCACGCAACTCTTGTTTGTTATCAACAGCCCAAGGATATATTTCAGGAAATGTTTTCGTGAAAATATACCATGCACAAGCGGCCAATCCGCAACCTTCATTACCCAGCGTAGGTTGGAGAGCTCCAGCAATCATACTGATCTGCCCGGCCTTGATTGCTAATGGAGTAACGTTCTCATCATCTTTAATTGTTGTAAACGTCCACTTGGCACCGCTCCACACAGGTGAAAAACAGCCAGACGCAAAATCCTTCAAACTGGTCCAGGTACCAGGATCGTTCTTATGATCAGCAGCACCCAACCCCTGACTATTAATAATCGGCGAACTCGAAGAACTCGGCGCACTTTTCGTACTCATCGTACTAAAAGTAGAACTCGACGAACTCGACGAACTCGACGAACTTGACAAACTCGACAAATTCAGCGTACCAGACGAACTCGACGAACTCGACGAATTTGACGAATCTGTCGACGCCTGCATCGTCCATCCGGAAAAACAAGACCCTAAACCAACCAATACCGCAGACAACACAATAGCACGATTTGTTTTCATATATTTACCCACAAAATAGCATTAACATTCGTTTTAAACGTACCGCAAACGAAAAAAATAGCAATACTACGCTACATTTTTTCCATTTCGTTAATCGCCAAAATTTCTTTTTAAGCTATTTTGATGCCTCACGCCAGGTTGCTCCACTACGTAACGTGACCAGCAGCGGGACCTGCCAATCAACAATATTTTCCAAAATATCTTTGGTTAATCGTTCAACGTGTTCTTGATGGCGCTGGGCCACCGTGATTAAAAGCTCATCATGAATTTGCAACACAAGTTGTGCATCAAGCTGATGATCAGCAAATGCACGGTTTAAGGCAATCATCGCCAATTTCATAATATCGGCGGCTGTTCCTTGCGCTTTAGTATTGATGGCTACGCGGCGCGCCTCTTGATAGAGTGCTTTATTAGTCTGATAAATGCCAGGAATGTATCGCTTTCTTCCCTGCCATGTGCGTACAAAACCATGGTCTTTCGCTTCTTGCACCACATCGTCCATCCAGCGAACGACGCCTGGATACTGTTGAAAATAGGTCGTAATATACTCTCCTGCTTGCGCTATGGAAATCCCAAGATCACGCGATAATCCATAGGGAGTCAAGCCATACAAAACGCTAAAATTGATCCGTTTGCCGATTTGTCGCTGTCCATCCGATACCTGATCAAGGGATACATTAAATAATCGTGCCGCTGTCTGCGCATGAATATCTTGCCCGGATAGAAAGGCATCAACTAATGCTTGATCTTGAGAAAAATATGCCAAGACCCTCAATTCTATTTGGGAGTAATCAACTGATACAAACAGGTGTCCTTGCTTGGGTTTGAATGCCCCACGTATTGCCCCCCCGTAATCAGAATGGGCAGAGGGAATGTTTTGGAGATTGGGATCAGAACTTGATAAACGCCCCGTCGCCACTCCTATTTGACTAAAATTAGTATGAATACGTCCCGTATGGGGATTAATATAAGTAGGCAAGGCATCAACATAGGTTCCCTTTAATTTTGCCAACTCGCGATAGGTAAGTAACCATCCCGGCACCGGATGTAACGGTTTCAGCGCCTGCAGTACCTCTTGATCGGTTGAAAAGCTCGTACCTTTACCGCTTTTTTTCTGTGGCGGTAAACCCAGATCATGAAATAAAAGTTTTTCTATTTGCTTTGGTGAATTAAGATTGAGTGGTTGATCTGCCGGAATAAACTGTCCAATCTTCTTTTCAACTATCGCCATGTGCTGCGTCATAATGCGACTCAGTGCACCAAGCTCTTGCACGTCGACATAGATCCCCTCTATCTCCATGGCATAAAGCACCTCCATTAAGGGCATCTCAATCGTAGTGAAAATTTTTTGTAATAAAGGATCGTCCATAAGTTCTTGCTGCAGGATTTTTTGCAAGCGGAATGTTTGCAACGCATCAACCGCAGCATACGTGGTGGCAAGATCAAGCGGAACATAGGCAAAATCTTTGGTCGCCAATCCAGCGGTTACTTCACTATAACTTATCATTTGCTCATGCAAATACCGTTCTGATAAAAATTTCAATCCAACACGCTGTCCTTCTTGTGACAATAAATTTGCTGCTATAATCGTATCAAAAACAACATTGTTAACGGTAATACCCGCATTCCACAAAACCTCTTTATCAAATTTTGCGTGATGCATATATTTGGGATACCGTGGATCTTCTAATAATGGCTTGAGTGCGCCCAATACTTGATCGCGCGTCAGTTGTTGCTCACCGGTTTTATGGCCAAAAGGAATATAATAAGCACCCTCTGCTTGATAGCATAGAGATATCCCAACACATTCATGATAAAGTGGCTGCAATCCCGAACCTTCAGTGTCAAGCGCGCATGCACCTGCAGTTCGCATCCGCTCAATTAATGCGTCAAGCTGCTGCGTAGTCGTCACGCTCTGTAAATTATACTGAGAAAAAGCATTTTGTTTCGTTGCTATAGCAGCATGAACATCCGTAAAACTGTTTAATAAACTGTTAAAGTTCCATTCTTGAAATAATGGACGCGCACGGGACCATTGTTGCACATCAAATGCCAACGTATCAAGGGGAATATTATATGCATAATAGCGCAACAGAAAAAGCTCATAACTTAAGAATGCTTGCTCTTTTTGTTCCTGCAATAATTTCTTTGTGCGCTCTTTGGGAACTTGATCAAGGCGCGCATACACATCATGCAATGAATCAAACTGTTTAACCAGTTCTGCAGCACTTTTTGCCCCAATACCTTTAACGCCCGGTATATTATCTGAAGCATCACCCAAAAGCGCATGATAAAAGGTAAATTTTGCAATAGGAAAACCAAGCATGTGTTCAGCATCATGGACCGTGAGCGTGCGATCTTTAAAGGTATCAAGCATCGTAACATGCTCGCCAAGTACCTGCAGCATATCTTTATCAGATGTTACCAATACACAATCATAGCCCAACTGCGTGTAGTCCTGCACGAGTGAAAACATGATATCATCGGCCTCAACCCCAGAACGCGCCACTTGGCACAAGCCGATCATGTCCGCAAAATGCATGATACGTTCTTTTTGTTCAAAGAGATCATTGGGTGGTGCTTGACGTGTTGCTTTGTATTCTTGATACAGCTCTGCGCGCGCCGTTTTTCCCGGACTATCCCAAATCAACGCAATATAATGCGGTTGCACTGTATCTAATAATTTTTTAAGCATACGACAAAAACCATAGACTGCCTGCACTGAAAGTCCCGCAGGTGTTTGCAATGGCCGTAAACCATAATACGCTCGATACAAAAACGATGATCCATCAATCAAGTACACCGTCTTTTGTGCATCATGTTTCACCATATATCCTTCTTTGGTAGTAGATACTCAACAACACCGCTCGTATAGCGCATAAAGTGTTATTTTAATTGTGTATAAAAATCGTACAATCAAACACATTTATAGTATAGTAACCTACATGTTTGTACATGTACGTCTTTTAAACGGATTTTCAAAATCATTACTGTATCAATGGCCAGATACATTACCTAACCCACGGGTCGGGACAGTGGTGCATGTACCTATACGCACTGCAACCGCACGCGCTATCGTCATTGGTATTAATTATGAACATTTTCTCGAGCATAATTTTAAAATCAAATCAGTACTCTCATGCCTTCTGTTTCCTGACGATCCTCTTTATTACCCATTTATCACCAAACTTGCCCATTATTATTCTACTGATCCTATTCAACTTATACATCTGCCCATGGATGCACAGCGCATCCGCAAAAGCATAACTTCTCGTACTACCTATACCGCCCATGGTTCAGATACTTTGCCACAATTGACATCTGAACAACAGCATGTGGCATCCTTTATGCTCAAGGCATTGGAATCACCAACGTTTTGTCCAACCTTACTGCATGGCGTGACCGGATCAGGAAAAACCGAAATTTATAAACATCTCGCGCACGCCGCAATCAAGCAGAACAACACCGTCATACTTTTATTGCCTGAAGTCACGCTTGCCTTACGCATAACCGATATAATGCGTCAACAATTACCCGCATCAATCACCGTGCACAGCTTTCATTGCCAAACTACCATGCACGAAAAAAGAGCATTATGGCACCGTATCACCCATCACGAACCAACACTCATTATTGGTGTACATATGCCGATCATGCTGCCCATTGCACACTTGGGACTTATTATTATTGATGAAGAACATGAAGTTGGTTATCAAGAAAAAAAACATCCGAAAATTAATAGTAAAGATGCTGCACTCATGCGCGCACATATGCTCAATATCCCCATTCTTTTAGGATCCGCCACCCCCTCGATTGCATCGCTGTATAACGTAAAAAAACGTGGTTGGCATTTTTTTCAACTCACACAACGTTTTGCAGGTGCATTTGCTACCGTGTCAACCGTATTATTAAGTGAACATAAAGAACAACGGCGCAATTTTTGGATCAGTAAAGAACTTGAGCGCGGTATTGCCGATTGTCTTGCGCGCCGCGAACAAGCAATCATCTTTATCAATCGTCGTGGATACAGCTTTTTTGTACAATGCACCGCATGCAATACGGTGATTAATTGCAGCAATTGTTCAGTCAGTCTCACGCTTCATGATAATAATATACTCGCGTGTCATTATTGCGGATTGCATATGGCACAGCCCACGCTATGCCCAGAATGCCGTTATGCAGACAAACCTTTTGCAAAAAAAGGGATCGGCACACAACAAGTCGTTACGATTATACAAAAACTCTTTCCCCGTGCGCGTATCGGAAGAGCAGACATGGACACCACGAGCAAGAAAAAAGTGTGGCAAGAGACCTTGCATAACTTCCAACAAGGAACGCTCGATATCCTTGTCGGCACACAAACGATCGCCAAAGGTTTTCACTTCCCTAATGTCACACTCGTAGGCATTGTATGGGCAGATCTTAATCTTCATTTTCCTGTATATAATGCTTCAGAAACATGCTTGCAACAGCTTATACAAGTAGCAGGCCGCGCCGGCAGACAACATCACAACAGTCGCGTTATTGTGCAAACAATGACCGATCATCCTATTTTTGCGTATATTAATGAAATAGATTATTTGCGTTTTTATACCAATGAAATTGCAGCACGCACCACCACCGGCTATCCACCTATTAAACGGCTTGTGGAGGTAGAATTGAAACATACTGATGAAACTATAGTTGAACAAGAAGCACACCAAGTTGCCGCATATTTGCGCACAACATTACCGAGCAATTCATCAACTATTTTAGGCCCAGCACGTCCGCCTGTGCATATGATTCAAAAAATTCATTTTCGCAAAATATATATCAAAACGGACACGCTTGAACACGTGCTCACTGTATGCAATCAGTTAACTTCAGCCACCACATCGCCCTACACTAGCTCAATCTTTTTTACCCCAAATCCAACGGCATAATTGCTTCTTGCCAAACCATAGTTGAATAACTATTCTCCTAATGCAATCGTAGAAAAAACATACGATGAAAAAAGGAGAACTCGTCGATGAATACCCTCTCTGCAACACTATTCGTTTTTTTACATTCATTATCGCTATCGTTATCGTTACTAGCCCATAACGAAGGATTTGTGCCTAAAACTTTAGTGCATGGCGCATCAAATATATATGAAATCAAAAAGTGTACAACGTCTGATCCTATCATCAGTCGCAATCATGCACTAAAAGCTGTCACCGCAACAACCAGAGTATATGTAGATCGCTATGTTCATCTCAAATTCGCTGATGGTTGTGTGCGCGTTGGCTGTGAGCAGCAATTCTGCACTGATCACAGTACATGGGTCTGCGCACAAGATTTGCGCACGGGTGATGCTCTCTGTGATATACAAGGGAATCATCATCTTGTACTTGATGTAAAAATCATTCATGAATCAGTAAAGCTATACGCGTTAAGCGTTGAAGATAACGTATTATGCATCGAACCATACGGATTGTTGGTGCACAATATGGCAGCGGTGTTAGGCGCATCGAGTTTATCACTCGGCGCAATCAGTATTGCCAATCCCATCGCCCTGGCGGTAGGCGCTACCGTGGCATTATCAATCGTTGCCAGCCGTGCTTGGCAAACATGGCAGAAATACAACGCATCACATGATACAGAACCTTCAGATGACGTTATTCTTGCCGAACGCTTGTATTATGAAACACGCAAAAAAGAGCTCGAACAACTTAAAAATGAATTAATACGCATCAAAGAAGCGATCGAAACTATCAAGTTAGTATGCAAGACAGTTTCATTCACCTATCAATTTTTCAAACAAGCACCACCTACAATCAAACCAATACAACATCGATTACTCAGTATCTCCAAAGATAAAGAACGCAAACTCAATACAGTACAACAACAAGAATTACGCACACTGCGCCAACAAGATCTTTTAGTTCGTGAACAAGAGATTATTGAATTGCACACGCTTTTGGCAATACATAGCAACACACTCATTGAACGTATTGAAACTGAATATGCAGAGTATCAAGCATGCAATGGACCGTTGCATACTACATTCAATGATTTTGCATGTGGATACTTGGATAACACAGCGATCGGAAATTTTTATGCATGTTTAATCACGCAGGAATTAGCGCTCGAGCGTATGATGCAAACTATCCAAGAAGCTTGTTGTGTTGCCCAATGTTACCAAAAGTTGCCAAGCAGTTCGTGCATACACAGTAGCACCACCATTGTACAAGCATGGCATCAAGCACAATCATGCATTACGAACAGAAAACAATGGATTGCCAAAGAACGGGATACCTGCAATCAACGCATGCGTACTGTTGAACAACACTTCACACGCCGTGGTGGCGATATAAGTAAACTCAAAAATGGGTTGCGCACAACTACCGAAAAACATTTAAGCAAACATGATATCGCTTGTATGAGTGCTGCAATTAACAAGTTAAATACCGTTACCCAAGAGACAACAGCAGCGGTTGCTTGCCCGGAACAAATAGAAGTAGAAAAAAAAGAAGAAACCAAGCAGTCTAAAACAGTAGAAGATATACTTGCAGATGCTGAACTACTGGAAGTGAAAGATGCTAAAATATTTGGTAAAAAAGGAGGTTATGCAGAAGCTCTTGCCGATTTTGAAAGCTTGAATCTAAGCGGAGTGAAAGACATGCCTAATGGTAAAATTGGTAAGATAGGTGAGTTGCCAGATGGAAGAAGAGTTAATGTTCGAATAGATAGTAGCGATAAACGCCCTACTTTGGAAATACAGCCGCCTCGAGGCGCTTCTGGAAAAATAATCAAGGTTAGATATGGAACAAAATAAATTTCAAATGACTATGAAGGAAGAATGGGTCCGCTGGGAACCTATTGAAGGACTTACAGGCAAGTATGATATTGAAAGCCTATGTACAGATACAAACAGTTTAATCATAACTTTATACTCGTGTACATCAAAGGAAAAACATAAAATTGAGTTCAAATTTACATCTTTTGTTAATGCTTATAGGGAAACCAATGAAAGCTTTAGAATTAACTTGTTTCATGAACTTTCCAAAAAATACGCGGGAAATTTTTATGGCGATTGGACATTTTTTAAAGTAGTAAACTCAGAATACATAGCATGGTTAATAGAGGATTCGTGTGCGCACGCAGCACTTAAAATGATTCATTTTTGTTTAATGGGATATGATTCTGTTGTAGATATTATTACCTGCCATACACCTTTAGTAAGAATCATAAAATTACCAAATAATAAGTAGTAGTACGATAGATCTTGCGGAGAAGGATACAATTATGCAGGAAGGATGGGTACGCTGGGAACCTATAAAAGGACTAAGCAATAAATATGATGTTAAGAGTCTATTGATAAGTGCAGATGGTTTAATGATAACACTGTCTGCTGATAGCAATGAATCGCATACTGTTAAGGTTGCATTTGTTTCCTCCTCTGGGGCTTATAGACAGACAAATGATCAAAGTAAAATAACTTTGCTTTCTAACGAACTTTCTCAAAGATATGGCGAAGCGTTTCTCAGCAATTGGACTTTCTTTAAAATAGAAAATTCTGCTTATCTTGCATGGCTTGAGCAGGAATCCTGCACATGGTCTACATATTACGAATTTAATCATTTTTGTCTCTTAGGCAAGAATTCATTCATTGATATAGCTGCACGATTGGAACCGGATGTAAAAATTCAACCGCATAAAGACTAAAGTGAACCCCATTGTCAAGACACGAAAAGTATAAAAAATTATAACAACATACGCACCTCCTGTTTTAAAGTTAATGTTGCAGCGAAACTTGAATATAACTCACTCCTTTTTGGTGTTCTTTTTTTGGCAAAAACAGCATCAGGAGTATGATAATTAAGTTTAGAATGATAACGTTGTGTGTTATAAAATTGGATATATTTTGCAAGTTCAGATCGTGCATGCGCAACTGTTTCAAAGCTATGTAAAAAGACCATCTCATACTTAATAGTACGCCATAATCGCTCGATATAGACATTGTCAGCCCATCGACCCTTACCATCCATACTTATCTTGATTGCATGATCTTTCAATGCTGCAATCCAAACATCGCTGGTAAATTGACAACCTTGATCACTGTTAACAATCTCTGGAGTAGCTATTAATAAAGCATTATCCAGGGCGACAAGACAGGATTGTGTATCAAGCGATATTGATAACGTCCACCCCATAATTTTTCGACTAAAAACATCAATCAATGCAACTAAATAAACAAATCCACCTCTAATTTTTATATAGGTGATATCCACTTGCCATACTTGATTTGGCCGCTCAATTAATAAGCCCCGCAGCAAATAGGGGAATACTTTGTGTGCTTGATTTCTTATCGTTGTCCTTTTTGGTGGATAGATAGCTTGAATATCAGCTTTTTTTTGTAAAGAAAAAACCTTTTTGTGATTGATAACAAAGCCTCTTTCTCGCAAAGCAACTGTCATGCGACGATAGCCATAAGTGGGTGTTTCTTGGTAGATATCACGTATTTCATTCATAATAACAATATCATTATTCATTTGTTTTTTTGGTTTGTAATACATCGACCCTCTTGGCACATACAAAAGCGCACATCGCTTTTTAAAATCCAACTCTTCATCTGATAAGCACTCAACCAAATTTTTACGTTTTTGCAGATCTAATGATTGAGCGCACGCTCTAAAAAATTGCGCTCAGCAACGACTTTACCGAGTGCCTGATGTAATCGATCTATTTCTTCTTGATGATTCACCGCCTGCTTGCTTTCAAACAGGCTACTTACATTATCTTCAACGGTCTTTTTCCATGTTGATATTTGTGTACCTGCTACACTATACTCTTTACTTAGTTCACCCAACGTTTTGTGTTCTTTGATAGCTTCCAAAGCTACTTTTGCTTTAAATTTACTGCTGTGTTTTTTGTATATTCTTGACATACAGATTCCTTGAAAATAGTGTTCACTTTTAACTGTCACTACCACTCACGCACTTTCAATTCTTGCGTGTCAAGTTTTCGGGGTTCATTATTCAGGAGAAATCGTGCTATAGCAACACCAGCTTCTGGGTCGTTAGGGTGTTCATAACACAAAGGTAACAGGAGCGATTCTCCTTCAGGATTTGGATCAGCTTTTGCCTCTAAAAGTAGCTTACAGAGTGCCAGTTGAGCATTGAGCGTTTCTCTTCGGCTTGTTTTGTGACCAAAATCGGCAGAGTACAAAACATATGGATAGAGCACAGTAGATACTAGCATCAACGCCTTTTTTGTCATCGATTGTCTCCTTGGTTTACAAAGTTCTAAGCACATCGTAATGCAAAAACGACAATCATTTCAAGCATCTCATTTTCTAAAAAAACCCTCGGCAATAACCGAGGGCTTTTTTTATTATAAACAATCTAACTGCTTTTTAAGCCGCACAATGCCAATCCATGCCGTCAGCAGACCAAAGAGCGTAATCATGACCGCACACAAACTAAAGGGCAAAGTTGGCGTATCAAGAACTGCAGCACGCATTCCTTCCATGACATAGGTAAATGGATTGAGCAAATCCAGATAGGCCAATGGTCGCGATACATGATACAGCGAATACCATGAAAATTGAAAACAACCAAAAAACCATAACGGATAAATAAATCGCATCCATAGTGATCCAATTTTGTTAAGCGATTTGATCAAACTTGCCAAAATCAGCGGAAATGCACCATGCAACATACTCATGAGCACCATAATGAGCATATATTTACCCAGATGCAATGAAGCAAAATGTATTTTATTCCACAATAATAGCGTACATACGGGCAACACTAACATACTCATTATAAAGGCATTGCATGCATTGATGATGATCGTGCGCATAAACACCAGCCATGATGGTAATGGCAAGGTCAGATAATAGGTGACGATCTGTTCTCCACTAAAATCAGCAACCATCGTAACTGTCGCACCCCATGCCAAAAAAAGTCCTGCACTTGCTGCCGAACTGGCAATAAGAAACAGCGTATACTCATGCGAAAGCCCAAACGATGGCATAACGTAATAGGTCACTAATGCCATACTACTAATCCAAATTAACAAATCAAAACATGAATCCTTAAACGTTTGTGCAAAAATCTTACAATCACTGTGTAACAAACTTTTAAATGTTGAAATATACATAGCTCTCGTCTTTCGTTATTTATTGTTCTTCTTGTGCCAAATGAATAAATACATCTTCTAAACGCTCTTTATGATATGCGGACATAAGGTTTGCGGGCGTATCAATAATGCGCACAGTTCCCTTATCCAAAACACAAACACGATCAGAGAGTACTTCAGCTTCATCAAGATAATGGGTGGTGAGCAATACCGTTGTGCCCATAGCCTTGATCTCCTTAATAATCTCCCACACGTGGTTGCGAATGTGGGGATCAAGTGCCACCGTTGGCTCATCAAGTATAAGTAATGCGGGCGAATGCATGAGACTACGCGCAATCATAAAACGTTGTTTGTAACCACCAGAAAGTTCATGCGCATAGCGCGATAAATAGGTTTCTAAACCAAAACGATCTGCTAAATAGGCAACACGCTCTTTAATATTCTTCTCAGCCATACAAAAATAACGACCTGCAAAAACAAGATTGTCTTCTAGCGTAAGCATCGCATTGAGATTAGGTTTTTGTGGGCAAAAACTCATCTGCATACGATAAGCAGGAATATCCTTGTAAATGGATTTTCCTTTAAATATGATATCACCCGACGTTGGCGGTTTAAGGGTAGCAATAATTGACGATAACGTGGTTTTACCCGCACCATTAACCCCCAACAAACTCAAGATTTCGCCTTCCTGTAATGAAAGTGAAACCCCATGTAAGGCATAGATTGTGCCAAATTTTTTATAAATATTTTTTATTTCAAGTAAAGGGTACATATACCAAAGCCTCTTACAGAAACGCTTATGGCCATATAATGGTTTATGATAAACATCCCACTATCATATAAGTCGCATAGCGCAATAAACAATTTTTTTAAATAGACGATACTTTGCTTATCAAAGTATCAAAAAAATACACCGTTTAACGTTAGTTACAACGGGCGGTAATAATGATCACGAGCTTCATGATACATGCTCCTCTCATATTGAGCACTAGAAAAAACCATTTTTACGATAACATTGTAGTACAATTTTGTCAATTTTAAGCTATGCTAGAACCTTTATATAACAGTATAATACACCGATTCAACACGATCGATTACCTATTTATATTTACGAGAAAAAAATGCACAGAAAGATTATATATTTAGCACTCATGATACCATCAGCAACAGCATGTATGGAAAATATAATTCGCGAGATAGGTGCCATACATGCACTCCTACAATTAAGTCAAGTGACTACTGTTTCGATCTGCAAAAGTACAGAAACACCAAAATTGAAGCGTAAACGTGAAATGTCTACTGAAAAACCACAGTACCAAAGACTAAAACCTTATAGATGCACTAAGTGTGGCATGCAAAAGCCAGATAGTACTGCTATAAAATATCATTGCACAATTCATATAGAGCAAACCCTCAAACCATTTTCGTGCACTCTATGCTCAAAATATACGAGCTTCACGCTTCCTAACATACGTAAACATCTCACCGGAAAACACAAAAAATTGATTGGTGAAAGAGATAACTTTATGGCTATAAATAAGTCAAAAAAAGAAAAGGTAGCGCAACTTGTATCTGGTTTGTATATTGCTTCCAGGCAGCCTTGTTCAAAAAATAACTCATAATTCGGGAAAATATATGATCATATATCGCCATCACATCGCACTTTGTTGTATCAGTTTTATCCTTCTTGTAAGCTATGTACACGCGCATAGACCAAAAGTAAAAATCGGATCTCAAGCTCCTGATTTTACCTTATATGACGAACGTGGTATAGCGCATACACTTTCTTCCTTGCGTGGAAACAAAATAGCCCTAATTTTTTATCCCCTCAATCAAACATCCGGCTGCACTAAAGAGCTCTGTTCTATTCGCGATGGTTTTGCTGATTTGCAATCTGCGGGCATTATCGTGTTAGGGGTCAATCCCGGATCGCAAGAATCACATAAAGAATTTAAGCATGAGCATCACTTTCCTTTTCCCCTGCTCAGCGATAAAGGTAAAAAAGTGGCCAAAGCATATGGAGCCAAAAGACCCCTTGGCCTACCCGTCAGAAGAATTACCGTGTTAATTGGCCATGATGGAAGAGTGAAAGCAATTTTATATGATGTCAACGTTGCAGACCATGCTCAAGAAATTATAAAGAGCTTTAACGCTGCATAAGGCTTTATATTGAAATTATCAGCAAACAGCATATGATAATTTCATGAAGAATATATTTTTAAAAAAACAGATATTGTTGTTTTGGGTGTTTGCATACACATGTCACATGACACTTACCAATGAACTGCATAAAAAACCGCTTAAGACGCATAAAAATCGTTTAAAAGAGAAACGGAAAAAGATTGCTGCAGTTAAAAAGGCACTGATCGGTATTGGCACTCTGGCCACCGCTGTGGGTTTTGCATATTGGTATAGTCAGCACAGTGGGACTCCCTCTGCAGATACACCTGACTCTTCTCACCCCTCAAGCATCATACCTCCAATACCTAGCGCATCATCACCTATGCAAGTTCCTACATTAGCTGCTGAAGAAAAAGTAGAAATATATGATGTAAAACAAGCACAATATCATGTATATGCTTTTTTAGGGTTAAGTATATTGCATCTCGATCGCACTCCTCCTGTTTATCTAGTTTCAGTGCTCAAGACAACAGAGGAATACGAAAAGGCCCGCAAAAATAATGACTTATGTAAGTGGATAAGCATTGATAAGGAGGTATTTCAATTAAACAAACCACAAAAAATCCTTACACGGCAACCTGACTTGAAATATGATGATTATAAACTCATGATATGCGCAAACACCGGCGCTGAGTATCGAAAATTCATTGCAGAATATGCTAGCAAAACCCCCCTTGAGATCCTCTTACAGTGTGAGGAAAAAATACGAGCATTAGAGCAAAAAAGCCAACAAGATCAAGCAAAAAATGAAAATTCTCCAGAATACAAACAAAAGGAATTGATAGCACCAGTGCGAGCAAATCTCAACCCAACACAATTACTGCTCTACGACTCACAATCCAACCGTGGGTGGGTAGGAGAAATGTTTGCTCTTCATCGAAATGGCAATACACCAGAGATCACGGAATTTAAACTAAAGTCGTTGCCGGATCAAAAAGGTATAGTAGATGGCCAAACTAGGATTATAGTACCGCTTGAGTTTCTTGAGAATGAAATTACGGTGTTTGGAACTATTTCAGAAGAAACCACCACGTATCGTCTTATAAAAATAGATCAAAAATACCAATTTCATCCATCTTTTCAAAACTTTGTAGATTCACCTATAGCTCCCACATTTCGTGCTTTGAGTGCGTCTCACCTTGGCCAAGCTATATCTTAAACGCCACCAGAAATAAAAGCATTGAATTCTTCAAGACCATTCGCATAGAATAATAATCATGCGAAGTGGGAGAGCCAAGCATGGTTTGGAAAAAACAGTTTTTGTCGTGTCTGCTTATATTTTCAACGTACCAACCAACCGCATGCCTCGAGTGGCAGCGCTATGTACCCGCTTGGTTCAGGATGCCAACTCGCAAAGAATCGCTACTCACCATCGGTGCTGGATTATTTGTGATCACGGTAGCCGCATATTTTTTAAGTAAATGGCAACAGCAGAACAAAGTTGCCCCCACACAATCTTCTTCCTACCCAGAAGGCCAATCAGATATATCACCCGCATCATCAACTTCAGAACTAACACCCGCACCCGCACCCCCATCACATATATCATCCACATCATCAACTTCAGAACCAACACCCACACCCGCAGCACCAGAACCGCCTCTCAGCCAACCAATGGCATTAGAAGAAGGGCAATATTATGTACCTGATGCCACATCTGGTAAGACTATTTTCGCAGGTTTACGTGTATTAAAATTTAACAACATCAAAGTCCCTTTTACTCATCTGATTAACGTTGTAGATAAAAATCAGCCCTACGCTATTAATAACAAATCAAATATGTGGATGAATGAAGAAGGTCTCGTATTTCACTTTAATGAAGAACAAAAGCTTCTTAAGCTACTTCAGCCTGACAAACAAAAGTCAGATAACTATAAGTTAATGATAGCTCCATCTGATGAGGAAACACTTAAAGAATTTTCAGACACATATCAAAACAAAAATCCACAAAACATGTTACGTGAGTATATTGATAAGAATACAAAAGAGCAGCAACGGCTAAAACAACATTGGGCGTCATCAGAATATGCTTTTAACAAAATAACAGCCACGTTTACTAAATCACAGCTGCTTTACGAAAAGACTCCAAAAACTCGTCACCCGTGGTCCTGCTACGCACGCTTAAAAAAAATCGGTGAGTCACCTTCAACTTCACTTACATCTGAGGCATTAAACCTATATACGTTTGCGGCAACCCAGACAACACCACGCAATAAACGAATCGTACTTCAGTTAAAATATTTTGGGAATGAGCAACATGGAATATTTAGCGATTTTATTGCCTGGGGCCTTATTCAAGAAACTGATAATCGCACCTATTATCTTATAGAGTGGAAAGGCTTATACCAGGTAGGAGGCAGTCTGTACGGCGAGAAGCAGGTATTTGAAAATGTTGAGAATAAAAACAAGCAAGAAGCCGAAGCATTAGCGAAAAAGTTTTTGTCCGAAAGGGACACATAATCGAATAGACGTAGGTAAATCCCTGCTGCCCCCATAGCCATACTATGAATTTTTGCTATACCAACCTTAAACAATTAACACCGTGAATGCTAAAAACAAGAAGTTATTAAACGCCACCAGAAATACAAGCATTGAATTCTTCCAGACCATTCGCGTAGAATAATAATCATGCGAAGTGGGAGGGCCAAGCATGGTTTGGAAAAAACAGTTTTTATCGTGTCTGCTTATATTTTCCATGTACCAACCAACGGTATGCCTCGAGTGGCAGCGCTATGTACCCGCTTGGTTCAGGATGCCAACTCGCAAAGAATCGCTATTAACCATCGGTGCTGGATTATTTGTGATCACGGTAGCTGCATATTTTTTAAGTAAATGGCAGAAGCAGAAAGGACACGAGCAGCCAGCAATGCCATCACATCAAGCCCCACAAGACAAGACACCATCTCCTAGCAAACCAATGGCATTAGAAGAAGGGCAATATTATATACCTAATGCCACATCTGGTATGCCTTGGTTGATAGGATTAATTGTATTAAAACCTAGTAGCAACTCCCAAGTCCCTTCTCATCTAATTAACGTCATAGAAAAAAATAAACAGTATAGTGTTAACGACACATCAGATATATATATGGATAAAAATGATTTCGTGTTTCACTTTAATAAAGACAAAAATCTTCTTCAGTTACTTCCTCATGATAAAATAAATCCCACAGGCTACAAGTTAATGATATTCTCAGATGATGATACAGAACTGCAGGAGTTTTTAGAAAAATACCAAAAGAAAAGTCCGCAGATAGCATTGCATGAGTATATTGCACAGGACACAGCATGGGAGCTCGCAGAGCAAAAACATGAAAATTCAGCCGAATATCAACATAAAGAATGGCTGCGCAACAAAGCACGCGCAATTACTAAGTCACAACTTTTCTACAGCAAGTCTCCTCAATCCTCAATTTACCGTTGGCAATGCGAAGCGCTCCTACAGGGGATAAATGACACAAAATTAAACTTGTATACATTTAAGGCATACCAGACAAGGCCACGCAATAAACGAATCGTACTTCAATTAAAATATTTTTTTAGTGAGCAACATGGAATACTTAGCGACTTTATTGCGTGGGGATTGATTCAAGAAACTGATAATAGCACCTATTATCTTATAGAACGACAAGGTATGTATCAAGTAGGGGGCACTGGGTCCGGCGAGAAGCAGGTATTTGAAAACATTGAATGCAAAGACAAACAAGAGGTTGAGCAATTGACGAAACAATTTTTGTCCAAATCGGGCAAATAATCAAATAGCAGTAGGTAAATACTCTGCTGCCCCCATAGCTATAGTATGAATTTTTGCTATACTTAACCCTAAAATAGGTGGTTTAACCACGTTTCCCGATATTAGACGGATGAACACTTATGGATCAAAAAGATTATTATTCTATACTGGGCGTAAACAAGGGTTCCTCTACAGAGGAAATCAAGGCAGCGTACCGCAAGCTTGCCATGAAGTATCACCCAGACCGTAACCCTGATGATAAAGGGGCTGAGAGCAAGTTCAAAGAAGCTGCCCAGGCATATGAAGTCCTCTCTGACACCGAAAAACGGCAACGTTACGACCAATTTGGTCATGCTGGGGTCGATGGAAGTACTGGTGGCAACCCCCATGGGGCCCATGGCATGAATATGGATGATATTTTTGCCAATTTTGGCGATATCTTTGGTGAGATGTTTGGTCAAACCACAAACAGCAAACGTTCTGGCCGATCAAAACGTAGTCCTGAACCGGTACGTGGTCAAGATCTTGGAAAAGAAATCACTATTAGTTTAAAAGAAGCGTATCTGGGCAAAAAATACGATATGGCTTACTACCGGTTCACAGAATGCCAAACCTGCGAAGGTAAGGGCGCCAAAAAAGGCACCTCGTGCAAATCATGTGAAGCATGCAAGGGACACGGACAAATTCATTTTCGGCAAGGTTTCTTCATGTATGCCCAAACCTGTAGCACCTGCTCAGGACTTGGATACACCATCCCCTCACCATGTTCGGGCTGTTCGGGGCAATCACGCATTCAACATTATGAAACATTTTCAGTCACAATTCCGCAGGGTATTTTTGATGGGGCTGAATTACGCATTACTGATAAAGGTGATGCTGGGTTGTACAGCGGTCCAGCTGGCGACTTATTTATTAAAGTACACGTAAGTCCTGACCCAAAATTCAAACGAGTCAATGATGATCTTGTATGTACCGCGACACTCACGTATCCGCAACTCGTGCTTGGTGGACAAATTGAAATCGAAAGTATCGACGGAACACAAGAAACTATAAAAATTCCTCGTGGATGCCCTGTCGGCAAAGAGATCCTTGTCGTCGGTAAAGGTTTTGCCAAAGTACGTGGTAATACACGTGGGAACCTTGTCGTCGTGACACAATGTCATATTCCTAAAAAAACATCTACACAAGCAAAAGAGGCGTTACTAGAATACACACAACTTCTTGAGCAAGAAGAAAACAGTGCAAGTAGCGTCACGAGCTTTTTTAAGAAATTTTTGGGATAATAGCCACACATTTTCTGTCATTGTTGAACAATACAACATCATTTGCTTTATCTGCATGATGATATTAGAATAGGGCACCGACAATAGATTGGGTGTTTTTTTCTAAGATTCACATGAATTGGCATAGAAGTGTTTTGTTATTATCACTTGTTGCATCCCGTACCACAGCTTCGTACCATTTTGCACCAGAGAAACAGCATTCAATTCATCCCTTCGAACAAGCATGTCATATACGTGCTGCACAGCGACATCATGAGATATCAAGACAAGAATATTGTGCACACTATTTTTCTGAAACAATACTACAAAACACCAACGTACAAGATCAGGACACGCATAGTGATACTGAATCGCAGCACAATCCGCGCGTAGACTGGCAAGCCCTTCATACACGCCGAACAGCTATTCGCAGCACATTCGATACCCAACATGATGAATTAGCACATGATACGGCAGAATGGCATGAATTTTTGGATAAAAAACTAGGTAACAGCTCACGTCTTGAGCGACGTATACACGCAGTGCATACAATCAATCATGGCCAAGTCGTTTATACAGAACAAAGTTATGCGCTTTCATCTTCTGCAATCGAATTGATACAGAACAATAATAGCAATCCTGCACTTTACACCACTCATTATGGCAATCAACTACAACAAGCTATTCATCAAGAATGCGTCGATGGTATTGAACGACTAGCCACTCTACAACCATCGACTACCATATACCCTTATCAATATGGGATTGCCACATGTTTTGAGGCGGCACGTGAATATAATCAAGAAGGATTAACCAGCAAAGCGGCTGCTATTGCGGATTTTTGTTGGACATTGCTTGATTGCGGCGTAGCCATTGCGCAAGGAGCAGTCGATGGCGTTATAGGTGCAGTAAAAGATATTGCAGCACACCCTCTGGAAGCAGCGGTGTGTGCTATAGCAGGTAATTATGTCCTTGCATATCAACTGAGCAAGGTACTCTGCAACGTTGCCGATATCGGCATAACCGCACTTATTGATCGCGATCAAGCATCTCAAAAGTGGGATGATTATATTGCACCGATTACTGACTTAATCGAAACCCTACACAACAAACAAATTACTTTGCACGATGCGCTTAGAGGTGCCACACACATTGCCGTGCAATGGAAAACGCAAGAAAAACTTCTGAAAAGTTTGGGTAACATCTGTACAATCGCAAAAACTCAAGCCCTTGAATTTGCGAAAAATAATCCATTGAAAACACCGCAAGAATACATGGCAACTTCTGATGGGATTGTGTTGCAAAGCATTCGATCCAACCAAGACGTTAAGATTTCAAAAACAAACACTGCTACAAAAAAACTAAAACAAGCGAATACAACACAAATCAATCAAACATGTGAAGCAATACTTAAAGATGGATACTATGAAGTGAACGGTTTTAAATTTACTGAATATTATTATAAGAGGCTATGGTCAAAAGGCCGGCCAGCACCTTCTTTGTTAGCCAGGGAAATACTTAAAGAGTCCAAACGCATTGTCCCAGATCATCGCCCTGGTTTTATGCGCTACGAAACAGATAATTGGGAAATGGTATTCAATCCTGTTACTAAAGAAGTTTACCACCTTCAACAGCTTAATTAGTGAGGATATATTTATGAATAATATACAACGATTGTTATACAGGTTAGATATAGAGCATAATAAGCAAGAAAAAAATGAGTTATTTGAATTACTACTAACGGAAGTCTACTATCTTATATTAAGAATTCAAGTATGCCACACCTATAAAGAAACCTATGATTTTTTTGATCAACTCCAAGAAGTTCAGTTGGCGCTGATGAAGTTGAAAAATAGGTATCAAACCAAACTACCCTTGTTACTAGAAAAATTTACTTTTGATTTCAGTGATGTATATGATCATGATGCACGAAAACAATTATTTGATGATATCAACAACAATCTGTGTATTTATACCTCAACGACCACTCTATGTGATGCTTTTTCAAAAATATTAGTTGATATTGAGCAAACAAAAATTAGACCACTCTTTTCTGACGCCCAGCAAAAGCTATTTTTTGAAAATATTGAAAATTTGCTTCAGCAGATAGTTTTATCTAAGCACCTTGTAGATGCCGAACCTTACTTTTTAAGATTATATGATGTACAAGGGATTTTATCGGAGGCTCATTTTAAATACAACGTTCCTCTTAATCCATCTCTACGAAAATTTGTCCGTGACTGCGAACGATTGGACGACTCATGGACTCGTGCTAATCTTTTTAAGCAGATTAAAGAAGGCACGTATGATCTATCAAAATAATTTGGTAAACAAGAAATGTTAATCAAAAATTTTTATAAATACAATATTCGTGATTGTAAAAACGTTGGTCAAAAACCATGTATAAAAATGGCTGAAGATGATCCCATGTACTGTTGTGGCACTTTTTTAAAATATTATGTAAACGATCATCGCGTACCAATTTCATACTCTCCTGCTTACAGAAAATATTACTTTATGGTTGAAAAAGAGCTTCATGCAATCGAAGGTCTCATTCGATGCTTACAATGTAATAAAAAATGGCCCAAGGATCTTGGTAGTACATGGAGAAAAACCATTAAAAAAGAACTCAAATTTGATCCCTATGAAGCAAAAAATAACACAGTAGAATTACCTGCGGAATTTACTACGGATGAATGGTGGAAAAAACGCGGCCTATAACGCGTTATAGAATATACACAGTTTCTTTAACACGTACCTATAATTGACTAGAATGAAGAGCCTCTTGGGTAACCCCCCTGGGGCTCTTTTTAACCATATCTTGCCTTCATAGTGATACCGTGATTATGTTCAATCATGATGATACATAAAAAGGCATTATGAATGGATATAAAGATTTTTGGACTTGGCTTCAGTGTGATAATTGCGGGGCTTTTGTGGTATGTGCATCCAATGCTGCATCCACTACCTGCACCAACAGGACGCTACACCGCTGGAATCACGAGCGAGTGTTGGTTGGATGATCATCGTAAAGATCCATACAAACCTGATCAGCAACGTGAATTGTCAGTACGCTGGTGGTATCCAACGCATGCAACTCACGACAAGCCACATGCACCTTATCTTTATACCCTGCGTGATTCAGTGAGTAGTGCGCTTGCCAAGCAATTACATATTCCTGCTCGAATAGTGAACTGGTTGCTGAATAATACAAGCCATGCAATCATGGACGCTCCCGTTGCAGATGATGCTGTCCACTACCCACTTATTATTTTTTCACATGGATTTAGCAGTATTCCAGAAGAATATTCTGCTTTGCTGGAAGAAGTGACTAGTCATGGTTACATTGTGCTAGGCATCAATCACACGTATATATCAACTGCGAGTATCCTTTGTGATAGTCGCCTTGTCTCTGGGCAAGATCCTGGCATAGAATCTTTTTCGCTTGAACAAATTGTTCAAATCATGGTTGATGATGCGCAGTTTGTACTCAACACTGTTATGGCAATGACATTGAATTCCACTACGCCACTGTATCAAAAAATCGATATACATAAAGTTGGCATTTTTGGCCACTCAATGGGTGGTGTTGCAGCACTCAAGACTTGTCAAATCGATCATCGTGTTAAAGCAGGTATTGATATGGACGGTTGGGTGATTGGTCTTCAAGATCTTTTCTGGCAACAACCAACACCATTCCTCTTTCTTTTGGGGCAATATGGTTTATTGAGTTCGCCTATACCGACGGATAAAGAATTGCAGGATATGGGAATGACGCAACAATCTTGGATTGAACAAGGAGAACAAGGCCTGAAAGAAATTAGGCAACTATGTTCAGCAAATCCTCAATGCCATGTTGAAACGATACCCGATGCAAGCCATGTAGAGTTCTGCGATTGGACGCTTATTAAGAAGCCTTTCGATCACTTCCTTTTCCCATCATGGAGCCGGTTGCAATCGCAGAATGCTTATGCTCTTATCGCAGATATACGCAAAAATGTAGTAACATTTTTTAATGAGTGGTTGTAATGCGAGAATTTTTTTCGTGATGGACTTGTTGCTGCAATATGTTTTGTATATCAGGATTGTTTTTCTTTGTATGCCTCAGGATGCATATCAAATGGTATGCCAGTGTCCTTCGAGGGCCAGAGTGCATTACGAAGGCTTTGGGTCAAGACAAATTTAGTCAACTTTAGTCAACGAAAAAGCACTTGTCATCGGATTTTTCGGTTTATTAATAAAACCACCTATGGATGGGTAATGTTCTGTTTATACAACTAATTGACTGTATTCTTTTTTGACTTGTTCAAAATCAATACCCTGTGGATCTAAAGTTCTGTTACCCACAATGGTATTACATGGTTGTGATTCTTCTTCACGGAGCTTATTGACGCGTTCATTAAAGTAATCTGCCATTTCTTTATTCATCATTTTCCAATCATTAAAGATTGCCAATGCGACAAAAAATTGTGCTTTATTATGGGGGGATAAATCTTCAAATCGATGGCGTCCCAATAAAAATGAATTATTTTCAGTATCGATAAATACCAGTTTTTTTGTTTGGGCATCAACCATGATATTATCGCAACTGCACAAGCCCCAATCTCTAAATCCTGTTTCTTCAGCAATTTTTGCAAGCTGCTTGAAGTGTTCAGGAGTAAAATCGGTAGTAGAAGAATTTACTTTTTCAGCCAAAACAGTCCAACGTCCATCGATATTGGCTAGATATTTTCGGGCAACGTCAAGTTTATCAAGTTTGTGTTTTGCTATACAAATACGCATACGTTCAGCATTTATGATGCGATCAATCTCTGGTCCTTTATCGACAAAACCGGTCAAATCTCCTTTGCTTACCTGGGCAGCAAGAGTCTCCGGAAGCGAATATTTTTTGTAGAATGCTGCAAATGCCGGATAATTACCATCCAAACCAGTCATTCGTGGTTCGCGACTACTATTAGCATATACTCCTGAAAATAGGCCTAAAAAAGGTAAAAGAGTACATAAAAACCACGTTATTTTTGATGATTTTTTATGGTTAAATATATTTTTAATCATGCCTGATGACCTCCAAAATTCCCACTACAGTTATTAAAATTATAATATCAGATTGAAATAATTACTTAAACTTGTCAAAGGGGGACGGCAAAGTCTAGAATGTTGTTGCACTTCATTGTAGATTACGTCCTATTTTTATCGGTAAAATCAGCTCTCAGTCGTACCATTTTATAATTCAAAAAGCCATGTTACACTGAAAAAGACTGTTAGCTCAAGCTTTTTTAGCAATAATTTAGGATTTTACCAATGAATTTTAACCTTAAAAATACAGTTCTTACCTGGGTATTGCTTGCTGTCCCTATAGCCTATGGCTCAGAACATACCGCAGCATACGAAGGCTCAACGCTCTTAAATACATATAAGGAAAAATTATCATGATTCTAATAACTTTAAAATGCATTACCGCCACAATACTTGCGCTTGCAGGATCTGGGGCAACATATCAATACGTTGCAACTAAACTCGATAAGCAAAGGTTTCCACCGATTGGTAAAATGATTGATGTTGATGGCTATAAGCTTCATATGATTGATAGCGGTACAGGCGGCCCAACGGTTGTTATGGATGCTGGCCTTGGAGGATATTGTCTTGATTGGTCTTTGGTTCAGCCTAAAATTGTAAAATTTACCCGTGTGATAACGTATGATCGTGCTGGTTATGGATGGAGTGATGAAAGTCCACGAGAAAGAACTAGTGAAAATGCGATGAAAGAATTACATGCTATGCTTCATAATGCAAGTGTACCAGCGCCTTATGTTTTGGTTGGGCAATCACTTGGTGGTGTAAATGTACGTTTATTTGCAATGATGTATCCCGATGAAGTTGCTGGTATTGTACTTGTTGATTCAAGTCATGAGCTGCAAATTGAAAAATTACCCAAAATAAATCATCCTGTATATTTTAAACCAGCAGTTGCAGTTATGCTTTCTAAATTAGGTATAGTTCGCCGTTTCACAAGCTATTTTATTAATACGGATAACTTTGCAAAATATTCATCGATACAAAAAATGTATAATTCTCAAAAACTCACAACGAAATTTGTTAGGACTATGACGTACGAATTCTCAAACTTTGAACAAAGTCTCGATCAACTAAAAAAGACTGGAGGCCATTTGGGTGATAAACCATTAACAGTTCTCACCGCGGGCAAACAAGCTAATAAAGTGTGGCCTACGTTGCAAGCAGATTTAGTTACTAAATCTACACAAGGTAAACAGATTATTGTAAAAGCTAGCGGTCATATGATCCATCATGATCAACCTGAAACTGTTGTTGACGCTATACGTGAAATGATTGATGCATTAAAGAGTCGGGATGACATTTCCGCTTGCCCCCATCATAATTAGCCACTCTTTGACGCTTGACTTGGACAAATAATGGTAGTTTTTAATGCTGTATTGCTATAAAATTGCTTGGTGGATGTTAATTAACTCTTGCAGGAAAATTCATATGAAAATTGCACACCCATTATTGTTGCTGTTGGCTTTTGGCCTAACACATAAAACGTATGCATCACAGCGCGAGAAGGCTGTGAAAAAGGCATTTGAAGAACTTGCTGTCAAAGAAGCAGCTCGATGCCTTCAAGAAGGCCAAGACAGTCGCCCCATATGCTCTAGGGCACCAATACAAATTGAAATGGAAAAGCAAAAGAAAAAGGCAGAGGAATTTAAAGCGCAGATCGATCCAGTAGCTCGCATATTAATGGAGATTAGCAAAAGAGAAGCTGCTGAAGAACGAGAGGCTGGCAGAGCTTACGTTGGCGGTTCAGTAGTCATTAAGTGCAATAGAAATGAAATTTCTGGGGCACAGGGAGCCGACCAGGAGCGTCGCATTCGACAAAGTGTTTCCCTTGGCCAAAATATTAGCGTCAATCAACCACGACCCGGTGTTTCCCATAGCCGCCCTATTGATGTCACAAAACGATTGGCCGAGGTATTAAGGAATCCTCCGATGCGACCTGCAGATCGCTTTGGGGCAATTTCCGTCCCTCCTCATCGGGCCAGGCTTTAATCTTACACGGGGCATCACGCGAGGTTTTTTACAAAAAAGTTAACGACGATGAACCACTCTCTAGCGCTTGCTGCCTACTTAACTGCTTGGACAAGTAATCGAGGTTTTTCTGGCACCGTTCTTGTGGCTCATAAAAACAACATTGTGATTAATCAAGGTTATGGGTATGCAAACGATGAGACTCAAGAACTTAACACGCCACATACTGTATTTCGTATTGCTTCAATAACTAAAATATTCACGGCTGTTGCAATTTTACAGTTGCAAGAACAAAGCACGCTCAACCTCGATGATGCATTAAGTATGTACATTCCCAATTATCCTCGAGGTGATGAAATAACCATTCATCACGTGCTCTCTATGACCTCTGGCATCCCCAATATCTTAAAATTTATCACACCAGAGGAGCGCCAAGAGCACATTACACTTGAAGCGCTTATAGAAAAAATAAAGCACATAACGCTTGAATTTGAGCCAGCGGCAAAATTTAGCTACAGCAATTCAAATTATTCACTGCTTGCTTACATTATTGAAAAAACTTCTGGCCTGAGTTATGCCCAATACCTTTCAAAATATATCTTTAAACCATTGCAAATGCGCAATAGCTTTGTAGATGATGGCTCGCAAAAACCACAACAAGCTATTGGTACTCAAAGCACATTAGGCAACAGTACTCCTGCTAAACCCTATGATTCTTCTTGGGCAATCGGTGCTGGTAATATATGTTCTACCACCTATGATTTATATCTTTTTGATTCCGCATTGCATGCAGGAAAGATAGTTAATGCAGAATCATGGAAGCTCATGCAAAATCAAACAACAAAAACTGGTTGGGATGATACATACAGAAAATTGAGCGATAGTGCATATGGATATGGGCTCATAATAAGCCCTGCTAGGCACAATAGACAGGCAGCAGTAGGGCACGGGGGCGGTAGTGGCAGTTTTTCTAGTGAATTAATACATTTTTTACCGAGTGATATATGCATTATTGTGCTCATCAATTCTGAAGAGTTTCAGCCATTTGCACTTCAATTTCTTACTGGTCTTGAAGCTATTCTTTTTGATACACTTTACTCAACATTCTCAAAGGCAAGTATTGGTCTTTTAGCTGAGGACGATTACATGAAGATTACCACTCCTTCTATTTTCTTTATTACCGGCACCAGTGGATCAGGCAAATCAACGCTTACGCGTAATTTACGCGCGTTACTGCCTATGGAGCAATTTGCTGTATACGATTTTGACGAACGTGGTGTACCAGTTGATGCTGATAAAACATGGCGGCAAAAAACTACTCATGATTGGTTACATCAGGCTGCAATCAATAGCCGTAATCATAAAACAACCATTATATGCGGTGTTACCGTACCGTCTGAGGTTTTAAGTGTATCTTCTAAGCCAGATGTCCCTATTCATTTTGGTTTTATAAAAATTGATGATCAAACAATAGAACAACGACTCAAAGATCGCGCTTGGGATGATGCATTAATAGAGGACAACCGTAATTGGTCACATTATTTGGAACAAGAGGTTAAAAAGCAAAAAGGTCATCTTATACTTGATGCATCACATATGACGCCAGAGCAGGTTGCAGAATCATTTATTGAGTGGATCAACTCAATAACCAGACTAACCCTAAAATAGTCTTCTTTGATATTGGGCCAAAAACACGACTGTCATCATGATGCGCTGAAAGATCATCAGAGAGTACATAGACATGTCCTGACGGTACTCGCAAAGGTTCATCTATGCCGTAAGTTCCATACTTCCACTCAGACCAATTTCTCTGGACTAAATCATGAAGAATCTCTCCATTAATTCTTATAGCGCCAGCGGTCACTTGGATTATCTCATTTTCCAAAGCTACAATACGAGCTATCCATGGTTTTCCTTCATACTCGAATCCGACAATGTCATTTATCTTATATGCCCGTAAGTAGGGCACTATTCGACTCAAAAAAACATAGCTCCCATCCTTAACTGCCGGATCCATACAATTGCCAGAAATGTAATAAGGCCAGATTAATCCGCGAGCTGCACATATCAATGCAGCAATAATTAAGAGGATAATTATATTTTTGTTCATGAGATTTTTTCTTCATAAGTTCTTAAAGCGAATGGTATGATCTTTGCTGCAATATCACGAAAATTATCAAGAGCGGTTTCTTGTATCCACGTTGCAATAGCAAAGGCGCTCAGGGAAATTCCCAATTCCTGCAAAAGTGCATTTTTTTCGCATGTTTTCAGAGCATGTTGCACAAGAGTTTGCATCTTAGGCATCGGGAATTGTATACAATCAAAACGACTTTGCAACGGTATATCTCTGATTGTTTCATTGCAGGCAACAAAAATAAGCATCGGTGGTGCTTTAATCGCAACACCTGTACCATCAACGCCTGCTCCAAAATAGGTTGTTGATAACCGTGATTGGTTGCCATTGAAGACCCGCTTTGCAGGACTTACCATACCTTCATTATTAAGCCATGTTGCCTCGTCAATGAAAATGACTGACCCTTTTTTATCATTCATCAGCTGATTACGAAAAACACGCAAAAACACACCTGGCCGTTCCTGATTGCCTTCCAGTTCATCAGGAGTACTAACCGTTACTTCTTCAAAATGGATACTGCCTGGTATCAACTCATTGATCCATGCGCATAATTGATGAATGAAATGCGTCTTGCCGATACCACCGGGCCCATGTAAATAGAGATAGCGCGGTGATTCCACCTCACCCACAACATCGCCCCTAAGTGCCTTCACAAATTTATAGACATTATGTTTCAAGATCCAAAGAGAGGTTTGATTATCCTTTTGATCGACATAATCTTCAAAAAACTTATCAATGTTTTCAAATAAATAGCCCATGCCTTCTTCAAGGCCAATATTATTTTTTAAACGAACGCTCGGTTTTGGTTTGTAGATCGTAAGGCCCAAGGCAAATTCAATGTAATCAATGCTTTTTCGCTGTTCAAACTGATTGAGTCGAGCAAGCATAAATTTTTCAATAATCATCGGCCATAGAGCTTTTGGGATAAAACATTGATTTTTAGCAAAGAGCTCCTCAAGAATACATAAGGGGTGCGCTGGAGGATAGGCCAATGTATACAGGGAACGGACTGCGCTATTCAGTAAATGCACGGAATTAAAAAGTGCAGCAAAGACACTAAAACTACCACCTAAAGAGTCTGCTTTTAAGGTCTTCATCAAGATTCCAGCGGCTATTGCCTCGAGTGCCATAAAGGTTAGAGCTTCCCGTGCAGGTTCAGTGATTGTCCAGCGACGCGCTATGTGCAACTGATTCAAACATGCTTGTGCATAGTCTGATTCTTCATAATCAAGCATATCTTGATCAGCAACAATATCCTGTTCTGAAAATATTTCAGCGATATCGATCGATGCATCGGTTTGTCCAAACACATTGGCAGCACATCCCCACCGTTCCATCAGACCACGAAACTGCCCAGTTATTTTTGTTTGATCAAAGGCATCGCGGTAATTTATTCGGTTTAACGGATCCTGCTGGACTTCGAACATCGCGTTAGCGCCCGTGCCAGCAGTTGCCAAGAATGCAAAAATATAAATGGTCATTTTATGCATGTAGTGAACCCCCATAAGACATTTTTGTAAAATACCAATAACCAGCAACCTGACAGGTTGCTGGTATAATCCCTTCATTAAGGTATCGTTTTTTACAGCACTTGACTAGATACCTCACAAGAGTCTTGCGTGCAGCTTCAGATATTCTGCGATGATTTGTGCATTCTCTTGTGGTGTATGCACACCGCTATTGACCACCAAATCCCATGGATGTATTGGAACCAGCGTAATCTCTTTATCGTCATCTAACGCAAATCGCTTAATAAAATCTTTGTAAAAAGGGTCTTCCTCAAAAGAAGCATCTACTCCAGCTTCTTTGATGAACCTGTTTATCTCTTGCGTCGCGGCTTGTAATGCATAGTTCATACGGCTTGTTTTTATGCGATCAATAACAGATTCATGTGCAGATTCTTGTAATTTGCATATCGCAGTAAATAGTTGTAATGGTGTCAATAAATCTACTTTATGCTCAGCCATTTTATTACGTTCTGCAAGACGATCAACCATAATATCCAATGGGCAATAGACCAAAATTTTAACGACTTTCTCACATTCCAAAATAGAACAATAATGTTCATAATTTTCATCAAACTGCACCAATTCAACCAAAACATTCTTACCTTCTAATGCAAGCTGTTTAACATGTGTGCACAGAGCAGAAAGAACTTGGACTTGATAAGCATCATTAGACATTGACTCAGGTTTAGGATGTTTAATAGAATAGGTTTCTACAAAGTCATCGCCAAGCATAGCAACATACGCATCACCACATATTTTTTGCAATGCACATATAATTGATGTCTTTCCTGCAGCAGAAGTACCATTCAAAAGCACGATGGTGCCTGGTTTTCCCAAGATATTCTTAACAACAAACACGCCAAACAACAGAGCACATAATGTTAACAGGATTATTTGCCACCGTCTTACCGTTATAAAAAATTTCTTCATACTCTCCCTAAATACCAAGCCCACGCTTTTTAATACTTTTTTGCGAAGGTCGTAGACGATGATTTCTTTCAATACTTATTTTTGCAATGCATTGATAAAAAAAATCACGATCTGCTGATTTCACAACTGCTTGTTCATGTGCTTCTGCCAAAACAATAGGATATCCTGATCCTTTAGCGCATTGATCAAGAATAATGGTAGAGATTTGATCAACTAATTGAGTATTACGTGCAACCCATGCAGGCGATTCAATACGCGCTATTTCTGATCCTACATGTACATACCAAAAATAAGGTCTCAAATGTTCCGGATATTCTGAGCATATCCCACTTCTGCTCATAAAAACTGTTGTGCGTGTATACGGCGTAAGCAATGATTTTAATAACATAGCATCCGTAACGGATGCAACAAGCTGATTCGCTTCTTCTTGAGCTATTCCTTCTTCACACAGAATAAACCGTAAGACGTTTGCCAGCTCTTTACTGCGCGGGGCGCTGATATAGCCGACCACTGGTAGCACCAATGCATTGAGGTATGAACAATATTGGGGTAAAAAATAAGGCTTGTAGAGTGATCCTTTAGTCTCTAATTGCCAAAAAATAAGTGTCCCGTCAAAAAGCACAAGCCCTGGTGTTACTGCGGTTACATACCTTGTGGCAAGGTTAGCAGCAGCCATGCATTCATACTCTTGACGTATATAATCAATTGCATCATGCACCAAGGGAAGCCCGGCATACATCTCATCAAAAAAAATATAGGGTTGTGAATCAAAATAGACAGTCCCTGCTTGATGCCCATAGGTAATAGCAACTGAACCAACATTAATGAGCGAACAGTTAGTGCCCTGGTGTCGGTCGGGATAAATTTGGGATCCGTCAACTGATAAAGCTGTATATACACCACACAGGGGTGCAAGCTCGATAATCCAGTCAATACAGCCCTGCCATACCGGCAATGGCCAGGGTGCTTGGGCATATTGGACTCGCTGAGCCAGGAGAGGATCTTGAATAATTCGGGCCCATAACGCATAGATACGATTCAATGTATCTTGATCGTGCACAAAAAGCCTATGGGCTTCCTGTTGTAGTTGACGAACTACTTTGGCACGATCGAGCATGACTCTCCTTTGTCTCATGAGCACGATACTCTATAAGTCCAACATGTAATGCTTCTAAGGCCAATAAGGCACATTTTAAGCGCGTCGGACCCAATGATATACCGATTAAAGCCATGATATCAGTTGTAGCATAACGCTCGACTTCAGCAAGCGATTTACCAATAGTCGCCTGACACAACAAAGATGCGGTCGCTTGACTAATGACACAACCGGCGCCATCAAAGAGCACTTGGTCTATTTTACCAGCAGTCACCATCCCAGTCATGGTGATACTATCACCACATGATGGATTGAGCGTATTGACCGTAAAGGATGCTTGATTAACCGTCCCACGGTATGGTGAGGATCGGTAATGTTCTACCAAAAGTTCATGGTAAATGTCCATACATAACCCAATAATATCGGCAAATCTGTACAAATAAATGTCAATTATAGTATAGCAAAATTAATGGACCAAACAACTAGAGAGGGGTAGTAGGCAATGAGTAGCACGCAAGCAATCATACTATTCTTGCTTTCAGAAAGCTGCATCATCGCTACGCATGCTCCCCAAGACGCATTACCACATAACCTTTCTGAAGAAACAACACCAACACAAAGGTGCGTACTTAAACTCCCCGATGAACCACCTTCGCAGTTATATTCCTTATGTAACAAGATCTTACAACTTGATCAGGAGGTGTGCGATCTAGAAAAAAAAACTTCAGCAATTTTCGCTGAAAACAACATAACCAATCTTGAAACAACTCGAGGAGCTGGTTGCACTGAGGCCTTAGCCACATATACGCTCTATCGCACACAAAAAGATGACACTCCCTCTAACCGATTTTTGCCCGACGGAGGATTACTCACTATGGGTGGAGCTAGCATGATTGGATCAGCATTGAAATATGTGGGTGCCCTTATTGTCGGGGCTTACGCATGGCACTCATTCAAACGCTGGATAGTTGAGCCGTATCGATTACGTCACCAGGAAGAAATAGAAAAATTTAAAATGACATTAATCGAACATAAACGAGATATTGGGCAAACACAGCAATCATTTACCCAGGTCATCGAAGAATCTTTGCAACATATTCAATCAACTATTGCTGCAGAACTTAAAACGGTGCGCCATGATTATACACAGCTAGACCAGAAACAAAACACTCTCCAAGAACTTGTAAAAGTATTGGACGCGAAATTACAAGATGATTTTAAAGCATTACAACGCGATGTAAAAAATGCGCAATCAATTACACAAGAAGTAAAAGAAGGGATGGCAACCGCATTGCCAAAACTCGCGCAGATGTTGCTATTGGTTCGCCAAATCGATCAAAAAACTCAGCAGGAATTAGAACGCATAAACAAAATACTTGATGATAAAACACACCATGAAAAAGAACCAAAAAAATCAAGTACTTTGAAAAAATTTTTCACCAAAAAAAAAGACTGAGGCGACATACATCACCTCAGTCATTGTTCTTTAAACTATCACGCGCATGCAATAACTGTCGGACGTTTATTATTGTCTCGACGACGCTTAAGCGCTTTTTGCATATCTTCTTCGCTCACATCATACATACATGATTCGATCACACTCTGTAATTTTTTGAAAATCACATAAGTAGCAACTGCACTGAATGCTATGCCGCCAACATTTCTGAGGATCATTGCATAGCGCGCCCATGACATGTTGTTACCGACTTTATCAGTCATCACAAAATCACGTACACCTTGTGTTTGTGTTTTAACATACGTAACAGCACCCTTACATTTTTCAATTGTGTTATTCCACAATGTTCCAGCACGTTTTTTTAATTCGGTACCTTTTTCATCTTTTCTAGGTGCCTCTTCTGTTGCATTTGCAACTGATGATATCAATCCTGCTGTAAACATCAAAGCAAATAATCCAACATTTTTATACGCAATTTTCACGAACAGACCCCTTATAAAAACATAACCCACAATCTAAAATGCCCCGTTTGCACCGTATTACATACTCACTTTTATTGGATACCTGATCAGGGAACCTATTTACCAAGCATTATAAGGTGCTCTAGCGACAAGTCAAGTATTTTACCACTGTTTAAGCCTAAACAGCCATTTTACCCACCCTTTTGCGTAGATACAAAGCTTGTGCTATTCTGATAAAAATATGAGGTGAATTATGTATAAAAATACACTTTTAACAGTATTATTCACTTTTTGCTCACTAGCATCCCCGTTATCTTGGACAGCACAGCAAACAGTCGTTTTCGATCTGGGTGATACGTTGACGGTTACTGATGATTTTGCAGCATTTCGTCAAGTTGGACTGCTCAATTTTGCTGTTTATCTTGCAAAAAATCCACGACTATTTGCCAACATTAACACACTTTCACGCACTATTGAACAACGTTTTTTCAACGTGCTCAATGTTATTGAACCACGGCACAAGGATGAGACGCAAACATATAGCCCGCGTGGCTTCTTGTTACCGCAACTTATGTGTTCATGGATGAAAGGCGTAAGAAGTGCAGCAGATACGTATGAACTTATTATGCACACGCTTACCGCACATCCTGAATACTGTACAAGTCAGACAGAGTATAATTTAATCTTGGCAATGTCACGTTTAACATTCACGCCAGAAATTTTTGCATCGACCAGAAAACTTGCACCTCATGCATTAGAATTAGTGCAGTATTGCAAAGAACAAGGATACCGCGTTGCTGTGCTTTCAAATTGGGATCCGGAATCATTTACCTTAGTACAAAATCGTTTTCCCGAACTCTTTAACTTGATTGATGATATTGTGATTTCAGGACAAACTGGCTTTCTCAAACCAGATCCGCGAGCATATGATGCACTTTTACTCAAAGATCCGTCATCATCTCCTCAATCATATATATTCATTGATGATCGCCCAGAGAATATTCTTGCTTCACAAAAACTCGGCATGAACGGAATTACATGTCCCATAGTCGGTAAGACACCGGACTTACAACATGTTCACCTACTCATGCAACAATATTCAAATGCATATACTCTCGGCACACTCAACGCATAACGATCGTATTACAAACCTTTTGCTTTCTCAAAAGCAACCACGTCATCCACAACACCTTCTATGGTTGGTGATGATGATGCTTTGGCAGTTTTTTCAGCAGCATTCTTATAATCTTGCGGTTTTTGTTCAATCATAAAGGTATTTTTTGCTTTATACGCTAAACGTAAACTGCATACTTTGCCTGGTTTGGTGTTAATTTTCACTCTTCCTTCATACACGTCGCCAACGCCACGCAAAAGTCCCGGAATCAATCCTTGATTATTCATGTAGAGTAAAAAGAATTCATTCATCTTTGGCTTGAAATAGAACATATCTCCAGATGAGCCAACTTGATTTCTAATATAATCGTCCCGTTTGTCACCCTTGGCTAGCTTAAGTGCTTCATCAAGTCTCGCTCTATCACGCGCAGCAAGGACAACAAGTCTTCCATCGTCTTTTATCGAATCAATTACTATTTGCTGGTTTTCACGCAACTCTATAATTGCAGAAGATCCTATAGTGATTGGTTTTTTAAAGCCATCATCAAAAAAAGTCAGAAACACAGGTGCCGCCACTTTAGATTTTATAACTATCTTTTTTTCATACGGGAACATCTGTTGTATCGTCGTGATAGTTGCCCCTTGTTCAGGCGAACCTACACGTGCAAGCGCACCGTAGAGTGCACTATTGGCCACCATAGCTACCGATCCCAAAAACCATAAGACATGTTTATTCATGATAAAGCTCCCTTACTTATATACAATACTCTCATTATCCTTGTGTCATCCAATTTTGAAACTCCACATAACGTTGCAATGCGGTGAATTTGTTATCTTTTTCTATTATATTCAGTCGTGCTGGATATAAATATGCTTCATCATCCTGATTCAACGAATCGATTTTTGCCATTTTTGCGACTTTAATTGCTGTTGCATTCCAAGGATCGAAGAAAAAGCCATTATAAAATACTACATAAGTCTTTTGCGCACGTACCTGCATATACCACAACATCGGATCTATACTCAGAATAGCAGAATTGAGAAACCCTTTTTGATTTTGTAATACATTATTGTCCCTGGTCGTAGAAACAAAAAGCCGTATGCGTGAATGTGAAGAACAAGAAGTTTGTTTACCAAACATTGTTGTCGCAGCAATACAAACAAGCCCTGGAACAGCGAGCGTAACCGTACTGTTCGGCTCCACAACAATCACTTTACCATCTTTAGTATTAAAACCGCGTTCATAATTGTATTGGTAGGTTCCTGCATATACTTGTTGTCCAGTAAGATTCATGAGCGTTAAATCGCCACTCGATTTTTTTGATGCCTGCTCAGTGTCCTGCTGTGCACCTACTCCAAATGTACCGCTCATAGCTGCTGACCAGACCATAGTGCCACACATAAGTGTTACCATCAATGTATATGCATATACTGCATGCGTTATTATTTTTTTAGTATCCACCATTTCCCCTTTTTCTACTCAAAAAAAGTATACTGAGCAAAGGTTAGATAGCGACGCAATGCGTCTGCTTTCTTATCATCAGCCTCGCTCGCATTCAATCTTGCACCCTTAATATCGCTATCCTGTTTACCATACACAGCATATTGAGGATCAAACCCAAAAGGATTGTAAAAAATCATATAGGTCTTGCCCCCTTCAACATTCCAGCCCTGGTATAAAGCAGAGCCGATATTTTTTCCTAAATAGACCGTTGAAGCGAGTCCCTGTGGATTTTTAACATCTACCTCACCCGCTAAAATATCTTGTTTTTCAAAGGAAAAAAATGCAGTACGCGGATAGCGCGATCGACAATCACCACCAAGACCCCGTGATTCACATACTTGTTCAGGCCATTTAAAATCCACAAATGGCAAAGAACTTTTGCCAGTCCCTGTTAAAAATGCTTGGCCACCAGCATTAGCCATATAAAAACCTTCTGCAGGTCCTGCATATCTAATTGCTAGGCTCGGTGTTTTTCTATAATAAATGCCAAAATACACGGGAGCTTCAGTGACATTAATAAAACGCACTGCCCATAATGATCCCTGTAATAATCCACCGAGTATTAAACAGGAGTGCATAACACGACGCATATCCATTACAACCCCCTTTTGTGAGTATATCATTCTATTACTATACGTTTTTATAGTACTGTTTCAGTTCCACAGAAAGCAATAGTATTGATCAAGAATCTTTTCTTTACCTAAGATGATCAACATATTCAACAAAGCGCAGATAGTTTCGCAACACATCCGCTATGGGTTTCCTATTATCATAGGTTTGACTATTGATTCTTCGGGCCTTGATAGCACCATGTCCTTCAGGTTTTCCGTAGGCAGCATAACGCGGGTCAAATCCATGCAGATTATAAAAAAGAAAATGTATTTCTCCTGCATCAACGTTATCACCAAGGTACAGACCAGTATTTGCATGATCGACCTGTAACAACTTTTTCGTATCATACTTCTTCTGTGTCATATCTGCCATGTCAAATGAAAAAAGCACGGTACGTGGATAATGTTCTGCTTTGCACAGCCCTTTTCCTGCAAAGACTCCTCCAATCGCACCAAGGCCTGACCCTGCAGTTGCACCCTGGGCAACGGTGACTCCAGATACCGCCGCTGGAGCTGTTCCTCCTATCTCCGCTGCCGCTGCTTGTGCTTCTGCTAAGGTTCCAAAACCGCCTGTGACGTTTGAATTAACCACAAGGGAAAACGTAATAACCTCTCCTTCTTCACCCAATATTGGTACAACCGATGCTGTCACTCCCGCAGCTCCTGCTTCACCTGCAACAACCCCGGCTTCTGTAGCCCCTGCTCCTGCTACTGCCACCCCTGCTCCAGCTTCACCTGCCGCTAAAGCACCTACTCCTGCTCCTAATACTGCAGTACCAACACCAACTCCCACTCCAAGCCCTATCAATTCATCTCGGGTAAATTCCACACACTTTTGCGGAGGCCATTTAAAAATACTAATTTTTAACTTCTGATTCTTGATATCAAATGTATTACTGTGTACAAAATAATCACCATTAGGAGGCGCACTATAAATAGGTTTTATTTGTGGTATAACACTGTTCCCTTTTTTATAAAACACGCTAAAGTAAATCAGCGTTTGTGTTACATTAATAAACCGTACTGCATGCACAAGCATGGAAGAAAAAATTGATATTCCCAATATTATTGTTGTATATCCCTTGATAATCTGCACACTCCATCTCCACCTGATTAGAACATTATTGTATTATTCAAAAAAGAGATCCCGAGCAAAAGCCAAATATCTGCGTAATGAGTGTTCTATCTTAGTATCAACCCCGCATGCATTGAGCTTTTTACCTTGTATGTCACTGTCACGTTTGCCATGCGCTGCATAGGTAGGATCAAAACCAAAAGGATTATAAAAAACAAAGTACGTTCTATCGTCTTGCATATTTGATCCTTGATACAAAGCAGAACTGATATCTCTACCTAAATAAAACGTTGGATCACCGCCTTCACCATTAATACCAACTCTCAGCTTTTTAATATCTTTCGCTTCAAAAGAGAAAAAAAGAGTTCGTGGATAACGCGAGACGCACGAACCACTAAACCATGTCTCACATTTTTGTGGCGGCCATTCTAAATAAAAAGATGGTATTTCTTTATAGGTGTCGCCGTTCAAAAAATCAACGCCGTTGGGTAACGTGGTATAGTACCCCGTTTCTTCTGGCGCATTATACTTGATTCCCTGATTTTTTTCCTTGTAATAAACTGCAAAATAGATTGGCGCTTCAGTGACGTTTATAATGCGTACAGCCCACAACGATCCCGATGCAAATCCACTCAGTGCAATACAATAAAATACTACCGTGTGTCTGTTCATAAGAGTCCCCCTTTTTGACCTGTACCATTCTCAAGGTACCGTATCACACGACCTGAAAACAATACTCTTTATTCATGATGCTGTACTGCACGTCTGCTATACCAGCGCATAATCCAGGGAAAACAGGCTAACCCAAATAAACCGAGAAACAGCATTATGATCCCCGGAGAGAAGATATCGTACACCGATTGTATTGTCGTAAAACGATTACCAGCCATAGCAAAAATGGTAACAATCGGAAGGCAACCAAGGATAGTCATTCCTATAAACATCGGTAATGACACTCCACTGAGAGCCGCTAAAATATTAATACATACTGTAGGGATAACCGAAGAAAAATAAAGCATCAAAAAGTAGCTGGGCCCCATTTTTTTAATACGGGTACGTATATCATCTAATGTCTTTGCATAACGACGATAGAAATAATTTTTAAGAAAATAACGAAATATAAGAAAAGCAATCAATGAAGCAACGATAATACCCAACATGGTGTACACTATTCCCGCATAGATGCCAAACAAAAGACCCGCCAGTAGTGATAAGGGCATTACTGCAGGAATCCCAATCAGTACACACGCCATCGTCATACCTATATAGACCACCACCGCTTTACCATAATTGTGTTCAACCAACTGTATCCAGTATTGGCTATGCTCTTGAAATCGCTGTAGGGTAATATAATGATTAGCCCCTGTTACCCGCATGACAATGTATACAAGAATACATATGCCCAACGTGTACAACCACCCTTTATTCACTATGCCCCCTTACACCTGTGTTTATGCTCAAGTTTGAAATAAACTCAACGAACAATGCAAGGGTTACACAAAAAATAGCACTTATTGCGCTAATTTTTTTATAATTTCAAGACAAAATGCAATTTCTTCAACCGTATTATACAGATAAAAACTCGCACGCACGGTAGCGTCAAGTCCCAATAATGTAGCAAATGGTTGAGCACAGTGGTGCCCAGCGCGTACACAAATGCCATAATGGCTCAAATATGCAGCAACATCATGTGCGTGTAATCCCCGTATTGCAAATGTCACGATATGTCCACGATTACGCAATTGATCAAGCGGTCCTATGATAGAACATTTTGAGAGTGGCACAAGACCGTCAATAAAGAGTGAACATAAATGAGCTTCATGTTCTTGTAACAAACGCATATCAACGGTACGCAGATACTGGCATGCTGCGGCAAATCCAATTGCCTGTGCTATGGGTGGCGTTCCTGCTTCTAATAAATGCGGTATTTTTAAAAAGTGTGTTGTATGCCACTGCACTGAATGCACCATACCACCCCCTACACGATACGGCCTAAACTCATCATGGCGATCAGGTTTAATATATAATGCTCCGATCCCGGTTGGTCCACACATTTTATGTGCCGAAAATGCGCAAAAGTCCACCTTTAACTGTTCAACATTAACTCTTTGATGTGGCACCGATTGCGCTGCATCAAGCAATACACGCGCACCAACTGCATGAGCATAGGTAACGAGTTGTTCAACATCATGGTGCACGCCCGTGACATGTGAAACCTGAGAAACAGTCAGTAATTTAGTACGATCGGTAAACAATGATGCACACTGCTGATAATCAATCGTTCCATCTTGCATAACCGGAATATACACAATTTTAATGCCACATTCACGCGCTAATTGTTGCCAAGGAATAATGTTGGCATGATGTTCTGCTTGTGGAATCAGAATCTCATCACCTGGTTTGAGCATATGCCGAGCCCATCCCCACGCAACACAATTAATACTGTCAGTGGTGCCTTGGGTAAAAACCACGGTATCGGGGACAGACGCACCTATAAATTGAGCAACGGTTGCGCGCGATTCCTCATACTGTTGTGTAGCCCGTTCAGCCAATGCATAAATGCCGCGATGCACGTTCGCATAATCATGGGTATACAATTGCGTCATAGCATCAAGCACCGCTGATGGTTTATGTGACGTGGAAGCGCTATCAAAATAAACGAGTTCTTGACCATAATGCATCAACAAAGGAAAATCTTTTTTTGTGTTGATCATGACGCATCCTCACTGAGCATGATCGCCATATCATGTGCCAACAGCTCATGATCAACTGAAGTGATCTGGGTGAGAATATCGTCCATAAAGCCACGCATTAATACCGTGCGCGCTTGCATGACTGATAACCCGCGTGTTTGCATATAAAAAAGTTGCTGTTTATCAAGTTGTCCCAAAGCACTTCCATGGCTACAGCTTACATCATTGTGCACCACTTCAAGAATCGGCAATGAACGTGCTCGTGCATTATCAGCAAGCAGTAAGACCATGTTACGCTGGTGAGCAGAACTTTGTGCGGCATCTTTGGCAATGAGTACTGACCCTTGATAATCGAAAAATCCTGCATTACCTACACACGCCTTAATCATTACATCACTGCTACCCAGTGCAGCAGGATGATGTTGCATACTCGTACATAGTAATGATTGATTTGCTCCCACTGCAGCCAATCCACGCAGGTAAATGGCAGAATGTTTTCCATGTGGTAAGCAATCAAATACAATCTTACTGCGTGCAGCGGCAGAAATCCCTGCAATCATATGTACGCTACTTTTACAACCTGCCTGCAAACTATAACTCACATACTCATATTCAACCTCAACTGATTGCTGCACTACATGCAGCGTAGCAGTTGCATAATCACCCACCACGCAATCAACCGATCGTATCACGGTTCTGATATTGTTATCAGATGCAATACCACGATCCAAGATAGTCACATGAGCATGCGCTTGCACAATAATGACACATTTTTCGATAACTTTATCCGTGCTATAGGGTGCTAATAATGCACGCAAATCAATTACTATATCAGAGTGCACCGTGGGCGGCACAAAAAGCACCATGCTCGTTGACCAATATGCCTCGATGAAGGCATCAAGCATACGTGTACGCCACGTCCCGTTTTCAGGATCAAAAATATATTTATGCGCCAATGTAGGGTACTGTTCGACAAAGGTGTGGATATCATACAATGCAACGCCTGAATCAAGGAGTACAGTAGTGAACGACTCATGAACAGTATGTGAGTAAGTAGATACGAGTTGTTGACACACCACCATATCTTCATGCTGCGCTGAAAGCGTCATCCATAGATCACGCGCGCGCAGACGATGTACATTCAATTCATTATTATCATTGGAGGAGGACGATAGATGAGAAAAATTTTCAAAAAAATTCATCCAATCGATCCTTCCATTTCAAGTGCAATGAGACGATTAATTTCTACCGCATATTCCATGGGAAGTTCTTGCACAAAAACATCAATGAACCCATGCACGATCATAGCACACGCTGCTGCTTGCGATAATCCACGACTCATAAGATAGATAATCTGTTCATCATTGAGCTTACTAATTGATGCTTCATGACCAATATCCACTGCATGCTCATCGATCTGCAGCGTAGGATAGGTATCTGAACGAGAATAATCATCGAGAAGTAACGCATCACATTGCACACGAGCGCGCACATGTTGTGCACCTTTAAGAACTTTTAACAATCCACGATAGCTCGTTCTTCCTCCCTGCTGGGCAATTGATTTAGAAACAATATTGGATGTAGTATGTGGTGCTTTATGAATTATTTTGGCTCCAGCATCCAGCGTTTGTCCTTTATGAGCAACCGCTATGGAAATTATCTGCCCTGTTGCTCCTGGTTCTTGCAAAATAATCGACGGATACTTCATCGTTACACCACTACCGAAATTTCCATCAATCCACTCAACAGTCGCATCGCGATACGCAATTGCACGTTTAGTCACTAAATTGTATACATTGGTCGACCAGTTTTGAATAGTAGTATATCTGATATGGGCACCAGCACATGCTATAAGTTCAACCACAGCACTATGCAATGAACTACTTGAATACACCGGAGCACTACATCCTTCAACATAGTGTACATAACTGCCCGGTTCAGCAACAATCAATGTCCGCTCAAACTGCCCCATGTGTGCTGCATTTATTCTGAAATACGCTTGCAACGGCATAGTCACGTGCACACCTGCTGGTATATAGACAAAACTACCGCCACTCCATACTGCAGAATTCAACGCCGCAAACTTATTATCATGCGGTGGGATTACGGTAGCAAAATAACGTTTAAATAAATCAGGATACTCTCGTAATCCTGTGCTCATATCAACAAAAATAACGCCTTGATCAACCCATTCTTGTTTCAAATTTTTATAAATCATTTCTGATTCTAATTGCGCACCAACACCGGCCAAAAAATTGCGTTCAGCCTGCGGAATACCCAGGCGTTCAAACGTATACTTAATATTTTCAGGAACATCATCCCAAGAACGTTTTTCTGTAGCCAAAGCACGTACATAATAATGAATATCGTGCAATGGTAAGGCTGAAAGATCGGGGCCCCATGAAGGTAATGGTTTTTGTTCAAAAATCGCCAATGCCCGCAACCGAAATTCGGTCATCCATCCCGGTTCATTTTTTTCATGCGAAATTTGCTCAACAATCGTACGATTAAGCCCCTTAGGCAAACAAAGCTCATATTCCATGCTATCAGCGTGCATGTGACCCTGCCTGCTGAGCTACATACGCACCAATGTGCGCATAACCCGCATGTTCTATATGTTGGACAAGTTCCGGTCCCCCACAACCGACAATAACGCCATCGTGCATAACATGAACCATATGGGGTTGTATATACTGTAATATACGTTGATAATGCGTAATCATAATAATCTGCATACCAGGCTTGACGGATCGAGCATGCTCTAAAGAAGCCGCCACCATTTTTAATCCATCAACATCAAGTCCAGAATCAATCTCGTCAAGAATAGCTATTTCAGGAACCAGAACTAAGAGTTGGACCATTTCAAGCCGCTTTTTTTCCCCGCCTGAAAAACCTTCGTTAAGTGGCCGTTTGGTAAGATTAGGGTCAACCCCTAAAAAATCACATGCTTGTACAATTTTTTCCTGCACAATAGCTTGAGAAAAAGCTGCCGCATAGCGTATACGGTACGCTTCACAGAGCAATTTGGTCACACTCACGCCGGGCAAAGCAATCGGGTGTTGAAATGCTAAAAAAATACCCATTTGGGCCCGTTTATCAGGACCATAGGTTGTAATATCAGTAGTATTGAAGGTAATAGATCCTTGCGTAACTGTGTAATCCGGGTGTCCCATCAAGACATGGGCCAAGGTACTTTTTCCGGAGCCATTGGGACCCATTAAAGCATGGATAGATCCAGGTTTAACTTCTAAGTTAATACCTTTGAGAATTTTGCGTTGTTCAAACGATGCAGCAAGATTGGATAATAACAGCATATACCTTATGTACATTATAAGAATGAGTTCATATTCTCTCAAAGCGTACCATAGGAATATTCAAAACAAAAGAGACAGCCTTATATCCCATAAACATAATAATCTGCAAAGCGCAGATAATTACGCAATACCTCAGGTATACGTAGATCATAAAATGGTTGACTGTTAATTCTTCCACCTTTGATAGCATTATGCCCTTCGCGCTTGCCCTGTGCTGCATATCGCGGGTCAAATCCATGCATATTATAGAATAGAAAATGGGTCTCCCCACCATCTACATTATCCCCCAGATACAATCCATTGCCTGATTGCCCCAAAAGCAATGCTTTTAGATCATATTTCATATGCACTATGTCGCCTTGAGTAAAGGAAAACAGCACCGTACGTGGGTAATTTTCTTTACACAAATGCCCCTCAAATACTGCTCCCACAGTCCCAAGACTTGATCCTGCAAGTGCGCCACCACCAGCTCCCGCTAACCCGGTTCCAACCGCAGCCTCCATCCCCGCTGCTCCAGCTGCTTCTACTCCTAGTACCACTCCCCCTGCCGCACCTGCTACTGCTCCTACGGTTGCTGCAGTAAGACCAACCCCAACACCCATTGCCGCCATTTCTGCATCGCTAAATTCTAAACATTTTTGTTTCGGCCACAAGAAAAAGGCAATTTTCAGATTTTTATCTTTAATATCAAAATTGGTTTTGCGTAAAAAATCAACGCCATTCGGCATTGCGGTGTAAATCGTCGGTATCTGCCGTATGACACTTTCGCCTCTTTTGTAAAATACACTGAAGTAAATCTCATCCCGTGTAACATTAATAAACTGCACCCCAGACACAGGTAAACACGAAAAAAATAGTATTATTAACGCAAACTGCTTAATAAGCTTCATACTTCCCCCTTTTTTATGGTAGCTATATACCAGCATACTAAGAGTAGCGTATAGAATACCATGATTTTAACGTCGATTCTTGATGTGATATGCTTTTACATAGATAGTGCTAGCTGATCACGTACCTTAAGACATGTAATCGGCAAAGCGTACATAATATCGTAATGTATCAGGTATAGGCGGTTTACCATCATAGCTCTGGCTATTAATCCTTCCTGCTTTAATTGCACCATGCCCTTCAGCCTTACCATAAGCAGCATAGCGGGGGTCAAATCCATACGCATTATAGAAGAGAAAATGAGTCTCTCCTCCATCCACATTATCACCAAGATATACACCACGTTCAAATTTTCCCTGCAGCAACGCGTGCAGTTCATACTTCATCTGCAGAATGTCATTTCGATTAAATGAAAACAACACCGTACGCGGATAATGTTCTGCTTTGCACAGTTCATCTCCTGTTGCTGATGCTATGACTCCCGCCACACCGAGTGCTGTACCTACTGGAGGTGCAAAACTTGCCCCGATCAATTCTTCATCGGTAAATTCCACACATTTCTGTTTTGGCCATGGGAAAGTACTGATTTTCAGCTGTGGATCGCTAGAATCAAATTTTTTATTTTGAACAAAATAAGCACCATTAGGTTCTGCAGTATAAATAGTTGCTATCTGTCGTATGACACTTTTGCCCCTTTTGTAAAATACACTAAAATAAATTGACCGCTGCGTAACATTGATAAATTGCACGGCATGCATCGGTACATACGCAAAAAATGCTATTACGAGTGTAAGCTGTTTGATAAGCTTCATACTTCCCCCTTTTTATGGTAGCTATATACCAGCATACCAAAAGCAGCGTATACAATACCATGGTTTAAAGCACCGACTATGCCTACCACACTTGCCAGGATTGTAGGTTTAGATCGCGCATGAAAATATATATTTATTTAAAAACATCGAAATAAATAGCCAAAAACTCTTGTTTTTTTCTGCCAGGCAATGGTAATGTATGATAAGAGACAGATACAAAAAGATCTGAGGGAGATACACGGTGAATAAGCAAGTGTGGTATAAAAGATTACCCTATGTGTTATCAATTATGGTCTGTGCACCTAGTGCTTTTGCGGCACTCACGGAAGCACCATTGAAGATAAGCAATAGAACAGGGAATTCTTGGATTTGGGTACGTATAAATGAGAGAGCTCCCATGAAAATTTGGCGTTCCAAACATATACAGATTGCTTTGCCACAAACCGCGCGCATACAGGTGTACATGCACGATCCCGCGCGAACTAACCGTTATCAAGAATACGAACTCGCCTTAGAAGATCAGGGGTTAGACAAGGTAAAATATGGATTAGAGGTACGCACATATTCACTTATATATCGATTTGTTGGCACTGATACCATGAAACAACATAAAATTAGACGTGTAGTAAAACCAATAAACAAGGAACAGACATGAAACATATACATTCTTACTATCTTACTATCCTATGCATAATGGGTGTGGCAAGCATCACGCATAGCGCGGACGAATATAATCAAGAACTGCCGAGCATGGAAAGTATGCATGAAAGTACACCTCCACCAGTACTGGTGGAAGAAGAAAATGTATATACACAACCTTCTTCTTTACCAGAACCTGAATCCTCGTTTATGCTCGAAGAGGAAGTAACTCCATCAGTATATGAACCTGTGGAAGAGAAATCGGTATATAATCAAGAACAAGGAGAAGAAGAAGTCGGGTTATCATTATTTGAAGAACAATAACCAAAAAAAGGAAAAACAATGAAATCATCAATAAAATCATTAGTCGCATTACTTACGATCACTGCAATTGCCGGCACCATGCACGCAAAGCATGGAAACTATTCTGGTGGGAATCTTGTAGACGTTAAAGTCGAAAATGGTATCAAAAAAGTAGGTCGTATTTATGTGCAAGTCAAAAGTCAAGACCATAAAACAAAACGTCACGCTATTTGGGGTATCAAAAGTGCTCGCATACCGTTTTCAGAATCAGGAGTTAACAAAATATGCGCCTATACCAGCAAAAGAAATCCAACTGAACGTTTTGTATACAAGTTAACCCTCAAGGATGGTGTATATCATTGCGTTAAATTGGAAGAAGAAAAACTTGTTTACACCTATACAGATAACCAGGATCTTAAACAACAAATGGTAATTGAGGGTAGCCGTCAGGAGCTCATAAACGGAGAATGGCAAAAAGTATAAATACAGAAGCTATACATGATAAAAAAAAGAGACCGTTATGTAACGGTCTCTTTTTTTATACTATTGGTTACCGTCTGCCGCCGTTATTTCTGTCTTTATTAGGATACTCTTTGCGGCCTTCTTCTCGGCGTTCACCCTCTTTTCTTTCTCCACCACCACGATTTGCGTCGCGGTCACCATAGCCACGGCCTTCTTCTCTTTGCCCATGGCTCTTTTGTGGACCTTTGTCCTGGCCTTTGTCATCTTTTTTGTACATATCACAGTTGCAATTTTTTTCACCACATTTGCACATAAGACGCTCCTTGTTTGTAAAAGTTACCATTCATCTACGCAACAACGCGCAACAAATCCTGTAACGTAATAAGTCCTATCATCATTTTTTGACATCCGTCATCGAGCATACGTACCATACCATTATGTACCGCATGCTCACGCAGCATGTCAAGAGATGCACGCGTAACAATAAGTTCACGTAGGGAATCCCGCATAACCATAAGTTCAAAAATACCTATGCGTCCTTTGTAACCACGTCCACCACACGCCTGACACCCTTCTCCTCGATATAACACACTAGGCTGTAACCCAAACATCTGGCACTGTACTAACTCATGTACTGTAGGCGTATAAGCAATTTTACAGGCAGGGCATATGATACGCGCTAAACGTTGCGCCACTACGCCAGTCAAGGCAGAGCTGATTAAAAAAGGATCGATTGCCATATCAAGTAAACGAGCTATAACACTTGGTGCATCGTTAGTATGGATAGTACTCAAAACCATATGTCCCGTTAAGGCTGCTTCAATAGCTGTTTGTGCAGTTTCTCGATCACGAATTTCTCCAATCATAACAATGTCAGGATCCAAACGCAGCAATGCGCGAATACCACGAGCAAACGTAAATCCTATAACAGGATTAATGCGACCCTGGGTAATACCGGCGATATCGTATTCCACCGGATCTTCCAACGTAATAATATGCCGCTCGGGCGCATTAAGCTCTTGTAAAGCCGCATAGAGCGTGGTAGTTTTTCCTGATCCCGTTGGCCCAGTCACTAAAAAAAATCCTTGATTGCGATGAACTAATAGCCGAACTTGATCAACTACTGCTTGTGTCATACCTAATTGCTCAAGATGTAACACAATGTGTGCTTGATCCAAAATACGCACAACCATTTTTTCACCGTGCAATGCAGGAAAGGTTGCAATACGTATATCGATCGTGCGCGCATCATGAGCAAAACGGAATTGACCATCTTGTGGTACTCTTTTTTCAGTAATATCGATATTTGCAAGAACCTTGAATCGAGAAATAATCGATGGAGCAAGCGTCCCTTCAAGCGTGGCGCGATCATGTAATATACCATCAACACGATACCTAATGCGTACATGTGCTAATGTTGGATCTATATGAATATCGGAAGCAGCGACATTGATAGCATCAATCAATAACTGATCGACATGTTTGACTGCGGCCGATTCTTGATTATTGTTGCCCATAACGCACCTATAAACTCCGTGTTTTATATAGGTTCATCATCCTTGGTTACTTCGGTTAATGCCTCTTCATGAAACTCTTTTACTGCATCACAAATATCACGCGCAATACCAATCATAAATCGCACATCATACGAAACATAACGGCCAATAATGGGCAATAAATCTGGATTATCTGGTACAGCAGCTACCATAATTAAAATATTTTCATCATCAACGAGCAACGGAATGCATTCGTTGCGCAACAGCATGCCTTTGGGAAAACGGTGAACCAAAGCATGATCAAAAAAGTGTCCATCTGCGTCAAAAAAAGGTACTTCATAATAGGCACTCAACGCCTCTAACAAGTGAGATTTTTCAATCAACCCTTCTTCTAAAAGGAAATTGGTAAAAGGCTCAACACTCGATTCTGCAAATGCTTTTTGCCAATCCTCTGCTTGTTTATGCGTAATAATTTCACGCTCAACAAGAAATGAACATATCTCATGAATAAAATTGCGTTCCAGTGCCATATTCAGCTACCCTTCTTATCCAAGACGTATCCCCGCAAGAAAGCCAATAACAAAACTGATAGAACCAGCAACGTGGTTAGTAACCCAATGCCATAAATTTGATCCCAAATCAGTTTGTAAAGTTAATGGAGTTGCTTGTGCACCAAAAATTAATTCTTGAATTTTTTGCCAATTTACAACCACAAAAACAATCCCTACGTGATGCAAAAACCATATGATCAGTATAGTGAGTACGAGGACTAAAAAAAGCTTACTGCATCGTTTGAGCAAAAATCCAACAACAAAGCCTATGCCTAGATACATTCCAATTTCTAGTAAAGTAGCTTTGGAAATATTAAATTTTTCCATAAAACCGCCAAGACCTGTTGTGTTGACTGCAGTATCAAATAATCCTTGTTGTGTTGGTGGTGTATTCGTCATTGGCATCTCCCTTACTATCTTTTTCATGCTAACAGCACGTAGCGAACATTAGTATAAGTTTCACTCTACAAGTGTGGCAAGAAAAATGTAAAAAAGCGATGGTAATGATCCATCACCATCGCTTTAATGCTTTTTTGTTTTAAGAACTTGGCGGTTTTTTTATTTAACCAAAGATCTCAAAGCCTTGCCAGCACGAAATTTAGGAACTTTTTTGGCAGGAATTTGCATTTTCTTGCCGGTGGCTGGATTTACCCCAACCCTACTTTTCCTTTTTATTACGTCAAAACTACCAAATCCTGTTAGAACAACAGATTTGCCTGTTTTTAGAGCATTGCTTACCGAAACAATAAACGCCTCGAGCACATCCTTGCAAGCAGCTTTCGACATCTTTGTCTGTTTCGCCATTTGCTCTACTAATTTAGCCTTGTTCATATTCCATCCTTCGACCGTTCCGATCAGGAGCAAACAAAAAACTAGTACTAATTCAGTACGATAGGCATAAAATAACTTTTGTCAAATTTGTTTTAAGAGTTCAATGCACTATCCAACTCACGTACATTAGCATTACTATTTTTAGCAAAATAACGCGGCAATGCCCACAAAATAAGGCCTAGAGGTAATATAATAGCGCTAGCATCAAGAACCGCGCGAGAAAAATTTGCTAGCACAAGCTTTGCTTGAGTCCCATCAACCAAATCGGATGCTTTAAGCGGTACACGCTCAGGCTCAATCATTTTTCCTACCAACAGGAAAAATGATCCCATAACAATAAGCAGAGCCGCTCCCGACTCATATCGCGAATTTGACTGCCCTTCTTTTTGATGTGCACAAAAACTCATAGTAGTGCACAAACAAAAATTCATTAATAACATCAATGCAATCCAGCAACGCAAATACATAAATATTATTTGTTATCTTTTAGATACTGCTCTTGCGCAGCTAATACCTGTTTTTGTCGTGTTAGTATATCATCCAAAATTGTACGTTGTTTCACGTTATCCTCATAAATCATTTTATTGAATTCTAATATAGCAAAATAGTAAGCCGTGCTTCCTGCAGCAGATATACCATGGTCTGACCACGCTCTTGTTTCCCATGCTTTTTTCCATTTGTCAGAACTCGCCAGACCTGAGAATACTATAAGAAATAGATCTATACGATCAAGCGCGTATACACTCATACTTAGACACAAACCACTATTCATTATTATCGCGAATGCGACGATACGATAAAAATACATGCTCAGGACTTTTCTCATTCTAATGAGTCAATAAATTTAAACAAACAGACTACACTTAATAATGGCACTAATGCTCCAAATGTACTATTACGTACTTCTTGATGATGCTCATATTTTAAACATATAATTAATGTGCCCAGATAGACTAACGGTTTTAATGCATCAACTAACCTTGCATTATCGTTAACTAACCTTGAATTATCGTTCTCGGCTCCAGCACACATATTACTACTATTAAATACAAGCCCCACTAAAAGAACAAATACAATGCTACGGTAGAAAAGCTTAACCACACCAGACCTCAATTATTATTTTTTCTGCTGAAACTATGTTGTAGTTACAAACTTGTTGTCCCATGCCCACTTCGCAAGCCCACCATGCACCATCCAGGATCCAACTATCACTATTAGATGTTCACCAAAATCGGGACACCTGGCTGATATATTGCCTTCTGACGAGCCCCGCGCACACGGAAATAGAGATTCTCGATATTTACTAACACCAGGAAGAAATCCAGGAGAAATCAGATTAATGGTTTCCCATGTATCTCTCATCAATAATATTGCGCTTCCACCCAAAATAGACAATTGCACCTTACTTAATTGCTTTTTATATTCACGTCGCACGTCTTGTACTGCGTATACACTCATACTTGGACACAAACCACTATTCATTATTATCGCGAATGCGACGATACGATAAAAATTACTATACAAATAGCTGTTTAACATCATACACCCTATTGGTGACTATTTTTTTGCTGTTGTTAAGATAATGCACCATTTTCATGCGCATCGACAAAATCAGTTATTTTTTTGATTTGATTTCTATTGTCTACTGCATAATACAGCATACCCAGTTGCATCAAGAAGGATGCCAAGACTGTTACATAACCCTCCGATTTGCATAATGCGCAGCAAGAACGACCTAATGCAATTGCATGAAAGAGCACTATGCCACTTCCCCATAGCATAATATCATAATCAATTGCACAGCTTCTTTGTGGAACCGATAAGGCCAATACTCCGCCGAATACCACCGATCTGAATGATTTTAAAAACATCTAATGAGCCCCCACTCAAACAACAAACAATACATTGGTACCGAGGGCCGGACTCGAACCGGCACAGGCGTTAAGCCCGAAGGATTTTAAGTCCTTTGCGTCTACCATTTCGCCACCCCGGCATATATCTTTTGGAGGCGGCACCCGGATTCGAACCGGGGATCAGGGTTTTGCAGACCCACGCCTTACCACTTGGCTATGCCGCCTTATGATACGTTCCCACTATGCACTCACTGCATACGTAACCTAAACCGCTATAATTTAGCACATTTTTTTTAATGCAGCAAAAAAGTCTTATGAATTTTGAATCGTTTTATCGCAATACGTCAAAAAACCTGTTCCAACGCATACGTGTCCAAAAATCGATCGGATGCTTAATAAGATCCCAAATCCACCATGCTTCATCACTATCGTGCGACCAAATACGCCAGCGTATTAATGCATGCGGATCTTTAATAGGACCAAATGCTCTGCTATCCTTGCTTCCACGACGGTTGTCACCCATCACCCAAAATTGATTTGGCCCGAGTTCAATATAAAACTCATCAGACCCGCCACCCCAATAATTTTTACCATGCCTCATGCGAGCCGATCTAGTATGCGATATACTGGCAACCCCAGGAAGCTGCAATATACGTCCATCTTCTGTGACCATAAAATCTGCATTAACCATGTCTCCCTGTACATGCATCACCATAGTCGGATCAATACGATAAAATTTTTGTTGATCATAGGGTAATGCCAGATCATAGGAAACCATTTTATATTCACCATTACTTTTCCACACACCCAATAATGAATATGGATTCAGATACGGCTCTTCTAAACGTACATCATTAACGTAGATAGCCGGTTTGCCATCTTCAATCACCCCACGTACGCGATCTCCTGGAACTCCAATAACACGTTTGGTCAGATTAACCGGTCCCCACACGTACTCTTGAAAAAGCCGCAATATTGAATTAGATGAATAAGGATATTGGACATCATTGAACGCAATAATCTCGCCCCGTTGCGGTGATCGTAACCACATAGAAATCTTATCCCCAAAGAATCGCTCTCCAACCAACATGGTGACTTCCATCGATCCACTTGGCACTTGATATAATCCAAAGAAAAAAGTTCGTACACAAAAAATCAAAAACAGTAAAACCGCAAACTCACGTATCGTTTGCCATGTTGTCTGATTGGATGCTCGAGTATTAGGCGCCATATATATCCCCTTATATCGTCATAAATAGTAATTAATAGCAGTATAGCATACCGTTAAATTAGGGCAATGCGACTAACACAAACTCAATTTCAACTATCTGACAGTGCCATCCAAAGTAAAAAATTACTCAAAATTTTCTTGCCTACGTCCTTCAACCTTAAATTTTCCATCTTCATAATATATAGTTACTTCATCAGGATTTGTTTTACACACATCATCCCACTGTTCAAGTAGATCGATCATAGCGGGAATTGGTGCAATGAAAGCCCGTTCATAAGGATCTTTATCAAAGAGCGAACTTACAACAACCTTTCCATCTTCTTTTTCCATAAACGTATGATTACTTGATGTATGGGCGTCTGGAGGAGTATTCAATAACCAATGTATCCTTTTTTTTGCAGAATAAATACTAATGTCATCAGCCAGCAAATAACCAATAAGGCTGACCTGGCAGTCATTGGACGCTTTTACAAATAAGCCCTTACCAAATTTAATAATCACGTATGATTTCATACACATTCTCCACTTATTATTTTTTTAGATTGTTTCTTAGCGCATCAGGAAAGGCTGTTATTAACTTTCCTACGGAATTCATAACTATTTTAACGATTATTCCTTCGGATGTTTCCCCATACATTACAATACAATCTTTTTCTATTTTTAGGTCTTCGATAGGTTTGGTAAGCGCCTCGCCTATTTTTTGCAAAACCTGCTTTTTGGTCCATGAAGAGGGGAAAAACGTTTTATCATTTTCTGTATATCCATTGCACACCACATCTGCTAAAACAATTCCTGTTTTCTTACATATTCGACGATTATGCAAAGCAACTCCCATATCTTTTAAATGATCTTCTATAAAATGATGAAATCCACTCATTCTCTTGATAACAGTGCCACAATGTTTTTTAAACTCTTTTAATTCTGCGGCAAAAACGTGCATCAAAAAATCTTCCGTGACTATGATTGTTTTACCTCCAAAAAGTTCAGCGACTTTTTGGCAGGGCTTCATCATGTTTCGTGTCCAACCGACCAATTTGCAGATCTCTGCTCGTTGTGCAACAAAAAATGTGCTGGTGACTGCAGCATATTTTGATTTTTTAATAACTTCACCAGTTTGTGCTGCAAACTGCGCAATACGTGTACTGGTTTGCGCTGCCAAATCAAAGCAAATTTTTCCTCCTGTACCTGCAGTTTGACCGATCTTATGTGCGCACGAAGCAGCATAAACAAGTGCCTGCTGTGCAAGTACGGCATAAAATTTGCTGCATACAACTGAGGCCGCATACCTCATTCCATGCTGTGTAATAAATGCTGTTCCTAAACGTACATTATCGGGAGTACATGCATCGGGAAATGCTGCCAATAATGCACTACTTGTGTGTGCAATACGCACTGCAGCATTTGTCATATCTTCATGCATGTCATCAAGTCCTCCAAACATCACTTCTTTAGCAAGCGGAGGATCGGTAAAACAGGTAATAACAAGTTCACCAGCATCACAAAGCACTACAGTAAACTGTTCAGCAAGATATTCTATGCTATGCGCAAGTTGCGCTACTTTATCTATGACATGTGTTCCCGCGATATAAGCGGTACGCACAGGATCGTGCACAACAGTGGCAATGGTTCTGCATACTGTTGTAGCCGTTGCAATACCATCACGGCCAGCCGCACATGCACCATCGTATAAACCGTCTCCAATGGCCTTACCAAATTCCAGTAAGGCATGACAAAAATTGGCCAAACGCGTTGCTTCAACAACCTCTCCTGCATGCGTGTATGCATAGCCAAGATAGCCGAATTCTCCAATAGATCGCGTAATAGTATACAAAAAAGAATGCGTTCCGTGTTGTGCATGCACAAGGGCAGCATCATGTGCAATAGAAACAAATTCTGAATAAAGTTGCTGTTGATAAGCATCACCCGTGCAACGCGCGAAAATTGTTTCATCAACTACACAGGTACGTAAAAATTCTAGAGTTGTATTCGATAATTCAAAAGTACGCGTAACAACTACGTGCTGCGAGTCAATCGCCTCGTTAAGCGCATTGCATCGCTGTTGCACAAGAACATCGCCGTTATCATGATCATGATATTCATTAATAGCCATGCGTATTTGATAATCATCATAATCAAGTACTGGTTGATGTATTTTTCTTTTTAAATGCAATGATTCTTGCCTACCCAGTGGTTGTTGTGGAGGCTTACCCGTTGATACTTCTTTCTTGTGTCGTGTATATGCAAATTTTTTGTACAATTTTTCGATATTAGGAGGCACTTTACCTATCCAGCGATTCCAACATTTTCCCAAAAATGTGCTTTCCTTTTGCAATGCATAAAGACGCGTAATGTAGTGCTCATACTGAGGAAGTTGTTGAATACAGGTAAGAAAAACAGCCACTCCATAATAGCCATGCATATCAAGAAGCATGTGCTGTTGTTCAAGCGTAAGCTGAGATAATGCAGAAAATGCACCTGGGCAAGATTGATCATATAATTGATACTTACCGTCACGTTCAACACCAACATAGGTTAGCAACTGTTCTGCCATTAGTTCTTGAGAAAGACTTGCTACAGTCGTTTCATAGTAACCAGCAAACGGTCCAATTGATATCGGTTCTCTATACTGAACAGCAGAATGTTCTAATTGTTTACGTTTTTCATGAGACGTGCGCCATTGAATCTCTTGATTATTTTTATCATCATAAGGAGTAAAGTGATAATAGCAACCTACGATTGTCGGTAAACACAATAACCACACACTCAATAGTGCAGTTATGTTCATTGACCGCTCTCCTTCGCGCTATTTTCATACGCACAATACAGCGTATTGGCATCAACTTACATACAGCATAGGATTCACTCGCTTGCCGTTATCATACACTTCAAAATGTAAATGCGATGCATCTTTTCCTTTTTTACGTACACGTCCTGTAGCGCCTACATCCCCTATCCAACTTTCTTCCGTTACATACTGTCCATGATATACACGAATTTTATCCAAATGCGCGTACCGCGTTTTATAGCGTCCATCCTGATGATCAATCAAAATATTGTTCCCCCATCCCGCAGTATATCCCGCTGCAATAACACGACCTTTAGCCGCTGCCTTAATGCGTGTTCCTCGAGCTGCAGCCATATCAATACCATGGTGAAATCCCGGTGACCCATTCTTATGTTTGCGCGGTCCGTAACGCGAACTAAGCCAAAAATATGAAGGATTGATTGGCCAAGAAAAACGAGATCTTGTGGTTGCACTTTTGGTGATTATCGTCTTAGAAGTTTTTAACCGTGCTGTTTTCTTTTTTTTATGTATCTTTTTTTTCTCTACCGTTTTTTTAGCATTCGATTGTCGTAACTGCCAATCATTATAAGGTTCCCAAGCATCAGTTAATTTTATAACTGCATCTTGCAAATTATGCTGTTTATAAAAACTGACCGCTCCGTCTAACAAATATTCGCCACTTCTATTCACCACTAAAAAATCATTCTCTTCATCAGATCCACTATCATCTTCTTCAGAATCTGTTTCTTCAATTGTGTCAGTTCTATCACTCACCACAGAGACATCAATCGATTCATCAACAAAATCTGCCTCAACTGCATCTTCAGCATCACTATCATTATGCGATTGACACACATACAAATCATCCTGCGCTGCATGCCACTGATCAAAATGTTTTTTAACAATACAACATTGATGCAACAGTATGCTCAGTATGACGATAATGATCATTGACGCTATGGTTAATGTTATTTTTAACTTACGTTGCATACCATTCCGCATTCATATTGATTATTCAGAGCTTACAGCCATCACAACGCCTTGCTTAACCCACCCAGCACCACAATCAGCGGTAATATTATACCACGCACCATTCTTACGTATAATAGGTACACATTCTGCTTCATGTACCTTACCAATTTCATGATAGTGCTCATTGGGACCAGCGTAAACGACCGTGTCAGATTCAAGAACAACGCCTAACATTCTTGTCTGCGTATAATACCGTGCTATCAAAAAAAGAGCTATGCATAGCAGCAGCATCGATCCGACACATATCACCATCCTTCGCCATGGCATCCACGCAGATCGCATAAGCACAAGCATACTTATCCACATGCCAAGAAAAAAAATCTGCAACAACAATAAGGGAACTGTACGACTATAATCATGTACACGCGCTATGAAAGCATCCATGGTGCAACTATATTCTTTACAGTGCATGTGATCCATAACATCCGCAATATTTTTTTTAATTGCAGTATATAAATTACGCGATGCAGTGCGTCGCGCACGCTCGAAAAAGAGACGCGCTTGACCATACTGTTGTAGCGCCATAGAACATTTTCCCATAGTATACCACACAGCAGCGCCCTTATTATTGAGTGTATCATACAGCTGTAATGCTTCTTGATAGCTCTGCTGATTATACAATGCATGAGAACGTAACAATATTTCTTCCTGTGCACAAAGCAGCACCCCAGGTGTATATAATATGCAGATCATAAATATGGTGCAACAGAGTCGATCCATGCATATGCCTCCTTAAAAAATTTTTCATCATATACCGTATAATCGGCATATGCCATGGACATCATGTGAGTAACAAAAATTTTCCACGCTTCCTGCTTTTCGCATGGCATCGCGGTTGATTGTATGGTATTTATTAAACATTCATAATCTATCTGCGCAACCGGAATATTCAGACGATGTGCCCACAATTGCACAAATATGGTATAAACTACTGATGCATTACCAACAGTACGTGCATTACGTAATGCTTTTTTCGCTTGCTGAATTGCACGACGCTTGTGCATTGTACTATGCCCTACACGGAACAATCGCTCTCGATACCAAGATAATAGGTATATACAGAATGCCCCCACCAGACACAGCAAAAACATCGGCCATGGTAATGCCATAGGTTGCGCAATACCGCTCCACTCAGTTTCCCATAGATGCATCTGCTCGGATGGCTGTGGCGATTGAGTCTCTGCACATGAATGATCTGTATTCTGTTTTGGCTGAGCAAGTGCTGTATTAGGGGTAACCGTGATGGATAATGGTTGCGTTGTTAACGTTTTATACGTATGATCACGCGGATCAAAATAATATAAAGATTGTTGCGGAATTGTCCACGTACCTTCGTGCACGCCCTGGATAACAAACTCAAATATCGTCTTGGTTATTTTATTACGCTCATCATACTGTACCGTTTTTTTGGCATCATACCATCGTACTGCATCCGGCATATCACGCAACGTGCATGTTTCAACGCTCTCATCGCCCATTATCGTAATACAGAGAGTTGTTGCATCTTGTCGTTTAATAGTACTATCACTGATGCATGCGTGCATAGCATTGAACGTTCCAATTGCATCTTGTTTTTTGGAGGATGGCGGCAGCTCATGTACCACAATACGTACCGAATTTGATGCCGTATGTTGTTGTTTAAATTTACCAAAAAAGGAACCTAATCCACCAAAAATATCATCATCTTGCGCCGCGCTGGGGATCCGACATGAAGCAGTGCATGCAGGAATAATTAAAGTTCCTGAACGTTGCGGCACTACTTTCCAATGCCATCGATAATAGGCATATTCAACACCATCAAATTTCTCCTTGCCTTGCACAGGAGTTTGTTCCACTTGAATGCCTAATTCAGGCCATTGCGGCGTTTCCAAGTGATCAAGTATCGCCTGCCCCACACGTGCATCGGTACGATAATATAGTGATAACGTCCCATGCACCGCTTGCCCAAGCACTACAGATGTTGTATCAGCATGCAATCGCACTAAAAAAAGAGGAGCTTCTTGAGATGATTCCTGCTCTTGATCATGCTCTTGGCCGTGCGTGACATGCACCGTAATAGTATTAGATGTTTCCGTTTTGCCATTAACCGTTGCGTAGGTTGGGCCAATAGTATAAGTGCCCTCATGCAATGCACGCACCTGATACATATACGTTGTTGTTGTGACACCATTGATGGTGCTCATTGTTTTTGAACGACCTTCAACGCGAAAAGCATTAAGTCCTGCAACAGTAGGAAATGAAACTGGCCCTTGCCCTTGACACACTATTTTCACCGTACACAATGAACCTGCTTGCATACGTGTGCACGAAGCGCCGCCAGCTTTAGTAATAAACAACTGAACGGATCCAACGCTTATGCTCATGTAAGCAATGAGCATGAAAAGAAAGATATATTTACCAATTATGCGCAGCTGCATTAGGTGATCCTTGTGGTTGCCGTGCCGTTTGCATTTTAATGAGTGCTTTGTTGACAGCTTCATCCTGTTTGTCTCGCTCAGACAAAATAGCATCCAACCACGCACTCACCTCCTGCGGTGCATGTTCCTGTGTGCCAGATTGAACATCCTTTCCTGAACTTTCTTTCGATTGTTGTTGAGCACGTTGCGGTGCAGATTGCTCTTGCTGTTCTTTGCGAGATTGCTGTTGTTGTTCTTTTTCACGCTTTTGTTGTTGATCTTGCTGTTGTTGTGCAGGCGATGGCTTCTTCCCATCGCGATCTTGATCTTCCTCATCACCTGGTTGATTATCGGCAGATTCTTGTGCATTGTCTTGATTCTCTTGCTGTTGATTATCCTGATTTCCCTGCTGATCCTGCGGATCTTGTTGATCTCGTTGTTCTTGTTGTTGATTATCCTGGTTGTCTTTTTGCTCTTGCTGATCGCTATTATTTTTTTGATCTTCGTTTTTTTGCTGATCTTTGTTTTTTTCTTGTTCTTGTTGTTGTGCAAGTAATTTTTTCAGCAACGCAATATTTTCCTGCGCCTGCTGATTATCAGCATTTAATGTTAATACCTTTTCATAGCTGTCGATAGCATCTTGATAGTGTTGCAATTGCGCCAATGTATTTCCTTCATTAAAATGTGCACGCTCCTGCAATTGTGGATTATCTGCGGCACACGCTACAGATGCCTGATTAAAATAGGCCTGTGCTTGCACAAAATCCTTGTTGCGATACGCAGCAACACCCGCATCATAGAGCGCATGCGGATCATGCGGGTTTTGATTGATCACGTCTTTCATGCATTGCATAGCCTGCTGCCATTGTCCCGATTGTCCTGCATACGCCGCCTTATCATACGCAAACCATGCATAGGATGATGACGGTAGACACAATGCAAAAAGTATTTTGACGGTATGCTTTGACCACTTCATAAAAACCATTCAAGAATGAAAAATATTAATCCAAGTGCAATGAAACAATGATACTGCTCATGCAATGATGCAATATTAGTGCCATCCAATTGCTCCTTTTCAAAAGCCGAAATTTGTTGAGCAATACTCTTTACATCGCTATCATCATGCGTCATAGATATATAACTGCCACCAATAGTGCCCACTAAAGAACGTATCAATGGTTCATGCAAACGTGATATCACCACTGCTCCTTTATCATCTTTTTGATAACCCTCGTGTTTGCCCTGATTATTATAGAGTGGTATTGGTCCACCTTCTGCAGTTCCTACTCCTAATGCAAAAATATGCATACCAATACGTGCAGCTTGCTCCTGCACTCCTTTCAAATTGTGAGAAAAATCTTCGCCATCGGTGATGAGTATGAGCAGTTTATTGCGACGATCAGGACATGCTTGATACATACGTAATGTTTGTGCAATTGCCTGATCAATAGACGTTGATCCTGATGCTATTGTCTCGACATCAACGACATCAAGAAAAAGTTTAAAAGCGCTATAATCAGTTGTAAGTGGACATTGCACAAAAGCAGATCCAGAAAATAATACAAGCCCTATGCGTTCACATGCAAGATAGTTCATAAGCGCAAGAATTTTCTTTTTAGCACATGCAAGACGATTTGGAGAGCAATCTTGCGTTAACATGCTTCGTGATATATCCAGTGCAATCATAACATCACGTTTTTCTTGCATTACATGTTCATTATGCTCACCCCAACGAGGCATTAAAAGTGCAATACCAACACACGCAGTTGCCATAAAAAAGAATATAAGTTTTATGCGCAAGTGTGCTCGTGAGAAATTAATCAAAAGATGCATACGTGTTTGATGTCCAATTAAATAATCAAGCACGCGCATTGAACGTTTATAACGATAGAGCAAACAACAAGCCACTAACAGGAGTATGATACATAATGGCATAACATTATGCATCCCTCCCCACATCTGCGTACACATGAGATTTTTCATAGACCAAACCACACACATGATACCATATATACTTCCATAATAATGAGCACCAATGCTAACCACACCAAAGGAATAAACCAATCATATTGTCGCGTAAATAGTGGCACTTCTATGCGCGTTTTTTCCAAAGCATTGATTGTATCATAAATACGTCGCATATCCTCTGATTGTTTTGCCATGAAAAACATGCCACCTGTCTCATGCGCCAATAACGTCAACAATTTTTTATTCACACGATTTGCAACAGGAACCATCCCATAGATCGGATGTTGTACTACGATATCTTCATTATCTCCAATCCCTATAGTATATATTTTCACCTGTAATTCCTGAGCAGCCTTAATTGCAATACGCGGATCAAGATCGTTTGGCGTAGGTTCACCATCGGTGAGCAATATAATAATTTTGCTGGTAGCTTTTGAATAGCGCAATCGGTTGATAGCCGTCAACAGCGCTTTAGTTATAACGGTCCCTTCTTGCCGAACCATACCAATATCAACGCCTGCAACAATATCAAGTAAAGTACGTTTATCAGTGGTTAAGGGACAACGCGAGATAGCATCATCACCAAAAACAACCAAGCCTAAGGCATCCTGCGTACGTTTGTTAATAAAACGTATTACTTCCTCTTTTGCAATATCGATACGTCGACGTTTATCATCACGCCCACCGGGACAGCTCATGCTACCTGACACATCCAGAGCTAGTACAATGTCAATTCCTTCAACTTCTACGCATGAACGTGGATCAACCCATCGTGGTTTGGCAAGAAGCAATACCAAAATAAATAATATAAAGATACGTAACAGCATAAGCACCGTGTTACGCGGGACGCGCGTGGTCAATCCCTGACGGTACACTTGTGTCGCTAAAGGATAGATGTAAAGTACTCGTCTATAGTAGCGAAATCGAATCCAACTTAGTATGCATACTAACGGTATCCCGGCGTATATAATCCAGGGATAAAGAAACAGTAACGAACTCATGATGCATGCAACTCCTTATTTGTTGTAACAAACCACTGATGAAGACGATCTTTAAACTCTTGGGTACTTTCGTCTGCGTACATAACCAAAGGTTTACCAACGATAACATTAATAGGACAATAGCGAACTAAAAATGCCCCTTTGGGATACGCCTTGTACACTCCTTGAATAAGTATAGGAACCACCGGTCTGCCAGTTTTTTTGGCCAGTGTAACAAATCCACCATAAAAATCATGTACTGCACCATCAGCATGCCGTCCACCTTCGGGAAATAATATTACATGTCTCTTTTGATTATTAATCATGCCGATAGCACGCACAAGTGAACGCATTCCCTCCATAGGGTTCGACATATCAACCAACACTGTAACACGAGGCAAGATCCAACGTAAGATAGGCGAAACCATGAGTTCATTGGTTGCCAACCATACATGAGGAAATGTCCCCACTAATGAGCCAACTAAAGGAATATCCAATGACGATTGGTGATTAGCCACAATAATAGTCGGTTCCTGCGCTATATGTTCTTTGCCCACTATGCGTATCGGAAGGAACGATCCATACACAATGCCTTTATAAAATAAATATTTACACCACCGAGCAAACCAACTATCGTAACGCCAATATTCCGGCAACAGCAGTAAAATGATAACCGGAATAGCAAAGAGTATCATGAGTACTAATAATAACAATCGTGAAATCAATGTGCGTATTAAATCACCAAGCATCCTATTAACCCTACTTTAAATACAGTGCAGAATTATCATATAACCGTTTAATATACAAGGTTGCAAAAAAAGCGATCCAAATAGGAAGAACTAGAATATGTATTGCATATCCAAAAAAACACGTCATTGTTAATGAAGAAACAAATATATGATTAAGCAAAGCGAACACTAAAATAACAAGCGTAAAACACGCCGTCAACGCCATTCCTGCAACCAATAAAAATGGGAATGCAAAAAAAACCATACGTGATGCACGCGCAATTGACGTGCCTAGATTAAAAATAGAGCCTGATGAATCTGCGATAAAAAATAAAGTACATAAAGTGATACTCACATATACCATGTATACACAGTATAACCACAAAATATTCAGCAATAACCACACGATCATCGCACAATGATCTTCAAACATTGGCGCCGTAGCGTCCAACAATGTTATGTCTACTTGGTTTACCCAACCCCCTATTGTTTTGACAAGAAAAAGCCATAGCACCATCACAAATATGTGTTTTTTACGCTCTAAAAAATAGTCAATATTTTTGATATTTACTGAAGGTCGAGCACTCAAACACACCGTGCTGATAAGCATAAGATAAAGAGCTTCTTGAAAAAGTGTATTAAATTTGAAATTAACCAATGACCCGAAACATGGTACCGTGCACAAAAAATCGAGACATACAGGGTAATAGAGAGATAAAATGCCTGTAAGTAATATGTAAGGCCAAAAAATCCCTAACCATGTTCGATAGGTACGCGCAGTTGCTAGCAGCATTGCGCCTATAAAAAGCTTAAAATTTTTGGGTTTTAAAAGTTTCAAAGAATCTATCCAAACAGACAATAGTTGCATTGTATTCCTTCATTGCTATAGTAAAGTAGGCGTGATAATGCGGTAATAATGCATTATCATTTCTTTTTTATACAACAAAGAGCACTATATTGGCAAATCTATTGTTCGACTCTGTTTAAAATAGAGCTCTTTTGAAACGGTCATTTCTAATCTAAACTTTATGGCGATTATAAGTAGTTTCGAAAGAGATCCATTAGTTGATCAAGGGGCACCGCATCAGTCGAAAACTGCGTATACTAGTATAGTTACGCTTGGTCGGAAACCAATATTTGACTTTTAGAAAATAGAAAATTTATTATAATGTCAGATAGTTGATGAATCAATTACCTGATTTGTAAAGATGATTGCAAAAATAAGAGCGATAAAACCATTGTGATAGCATGAAAAAAATACTATTAATCGTCGAATCTCCCGCAAAAATTAAGACCATCAAGAAATTCTTGGGCAATAATTTTAAAATTATGGCCACGGTGGGACATGTCAAAGATTTACCGCCCAAACGACTCGGTGTCACTGTTGACGATTCTAACGATTCTATTGATATCGAATATGTCCCTCTTGAAGATAAAGGTAAAATCATTGCAGATATTTGCAAAGAGGCACGTACCGCCAGCGAAATATATTTAGCTCCCGATCCTGATCGTGAAGGTGAAATTATCGCGTGGCATATTGGCCAAGAAATAGAAAAGGTTTACAAAGGTAAAGAGGAGATTCACCGTATCTCCTTTAATGAAATCACTAAGTCTGCGATTGAAGCAGCAATCAGCAATCCCGGATCGGTTGATTTAAAAAAAGTAGCAGCACAACAAGCACGCCGCGTACTTGATCGATGGGTCGGTTATGAAGTGTCTCCTATTTTATGGCGCAAAGTACGCAAAGGAACTTCTGCAGGTCGCGTACAATCGGTAGCATTACGTCTGATTTGCGATCGTGAAAAGGCCATACGCGAGTTTAAACCAGAAGAATATTGGAGTATTACAGGACTATTTCTTCACAACCGTGATCAGTTGAGTGCAGAACTTACCCATATAGGTAAGAAAAAAGCTGAAATTAACAATGAAAAATCAGCTCATGCTATAATCGAGAAGCTCAATAAATCTGACTATATCATTGATAGCATAGTTGATAGTAAGAGACTCAAGAATGCGCTACCACCATTTATGACTTCATCATTGCAACAAGCCGCATTTAATCGCCTTGGATTTAACGTCAAAAAGACTATGCAAATTGCGCAAAAACTGTACGAAGGTGTCCCTCTTGAAGATGCCAATACACCGGTCGCTTTAATCACCTATATGCGTACCGACTCATTGCGTATCGCCGATAGTGCAGTCAAACAAACACGTGACTACATCACCACCAATTTTGACAAAGAATATCTTCCAACCAAAGCGCCGGTATATGCAAAAAAAGGCAAAGCACAAGATGCTCATGAAGCGATTCGTCCTATTGATGTACACATCACGCCCGATCACGTCGCGCAGTATGTTACGGCCGAAATAGCAAAAGTATATCGCCTTATTTGGCAACGCTTTGTCGCTTGCCAAATGAGTCCTGCACACTACGCACAACGTCAAGTCACGATTAGTGGTGATCAGAAATATATATTCAAAATTACCGGATCAACCATGCTCTTTGATGGTTTTTTGAAGGTATACGCTGAAGATGCTGATGAAAAAGAGCAAAAAGTAATACTGCCTAAAACACTCAAAGAAAAAGATGGCGTTGCGCTTGAAAAAATTGACCCAAAACAACATTTTACGCAAGCTCCACCACGGTACACCGAAGGTTCACTCGTTAAAGAACTTGAAAAAGCTGGTATTGGTCGACCAAGTACCTATGCAACAATTTTAAATACAATTCGCGAGCGCGCGTATACCACGGTTGATCAAAAAAAGCGTTTTGTTCCAACCGAACTTGGTATGACAGTCACACAACTTTTAGTAGAAAATCTCCCTGATATTATGGACATCACTTTTACCGCGTATATGGAAGAAGAACTTGATAAGATTGCTCATGACAGCCTTGATCGAGACACATTGTTACGTAATTTTCATAAAGTCTTTCAGAAAGATTTGAAAAAATTTGCAGGCGCAGAAGGCAAGCAAAAAATTACTCAACAAATCGATATAGTATGTCCACAATGTAAAAAACATAATCTGGCAATACGCTTTGGTAAGGCAGGAGAATTTTTAGGATGTGCTGGTTTTCCCGAATGCACCTTCACTTCAAATTTCAAACGCACTGAGGATGGCACCTTAGAATTAATCGAGACACCACAACAAGTACTCGTCAATCTTATCTGCCCCATGTGCGGAAAACAACTTCGTCAACTTATTGGCAAATATGGACCGTTTATTGGATGCTCAGGATATCCTGAATGCAAATATATTCATCAAGAAAAAGCGTCATTTAAATGCCCTCTTGATGAAGGCGATGTAGTGAAACGTAAATGGCGCGGTGGGACTTTATGGGGCTGCCGCAACTATCCAAAATGCACTTTTAGTGTATTTGGCGATATTGAAGAAACCCCATGTCCAAACTGTAAATTACCTTTTTTAGTCAAAAAATTCGATAAAAAAAACAATCAAACCACACTCCTATGCTCAAATAAACAATGCGGTTTTAGCACTTCATCTGATTCTAAAAATGATCATAATTGATAAATATTTGCCAAACGATCAATACCAAGAGCAAAAGGAGTCCCATTCGGGGCATCAACCGCAGTAATAGGAATAGTTATAGGAAAAGAATACACAAAAATAGTAAATGTCGCCGGGGTAACCGCATATGCTATATTTCCATAAACTATCGTTTGAAGGCCAACCCCTACCAGTATTGCGAAGTTTGATTGTCCTGGAAGAGTACTCGTGATATCGCCACCCGGGCTATTGGTGATCGTGTTGTAACTTACTTCGATACCTAATGTGCTATCACCAACAATAATCCCATATCCCCCCATGCCACCTGTTCCTCCTAAAGCCACTCCACCACCACCTATTGATAGAAGCTGGTTATTCGAGATACGTATAAATGATTCTCCAGCGCCAAGACCAAAAATATCTGCCACACGAATGCCATTCCCTCCATTACCACTCGCTTGAGCACCAGCTCCACCAAAAGATACAGCGATTAGGTCTCCGCCTTTGAACGTCATTACAGTACAGTTGGCAATATCTACATGTGACCCACCTTCATCTATAACCACTCCATCTCCGGAAGAATTGCCAAAAACACCCAGTAAAGTTCCTAATCCAGAGGCGCTCGTGATATTTTGTGCTAAACCACCTTTAATATCGCATTGTTCTATAATCGCATATGCCCCATTATTAGTAATTTGCTGTTTAATCTCAATACCATTACCTGCGAGAGCACCATAAAAATCACCAATAATATTATTAATGCCAGCTCCTCCAGCATTAGTTGTTGTCAATGCACCGCAGTTGCCGCCAATGATAGAGCACGAGCGTACATTAGTTGGGCCTGTAGTCGTATCACCTATATGCAGCGCTGCTCCACCATTGCCTGGAGCAAACGAAAAAGCAGCCGATCCAATTGCCGATACAATTGTTACATTACCTGCATTGCCACCTTGAAGGGATGAGTCATATAAGGCAAGGAAATCCGCAACTGAATTAATACCATAACCGCCATCACCACCGACAACTAATGCGGTGGTAGCCATTGATGGTCCCGTAATAATACTCGAGTCTCCACCCATAATTTCCGATTTATCAATCCAAACTTGCGCTCCCAAAGCGATAGTTACTCCATCGCCTCCAGCGCCTGTTGTAATGCCATTAGCGCCATTCGTAAGTTGCCCTGCATTGCCACCTTTGCAGATACTTTGAGCCATAGAGAGGGTACTGTTAGCAACAACATTACAACCCTTTCCGCCAGCTCCTGAAGTCGTGGCTGTAAGATTGCTACCACTGCCATTGCCACCAAAAATTTGGCTATTATCAACAATAAGATTAATTCCAGAATTTTGTATTCCAACGCCACCAGCAGCAACACCATTAACCGCTCCACTGCCAGCCTGAATAAAATTATTGCGTAGTATAACATCGTTAGCATCAACGGTAATACCACGTGCACCCCGCACGCTTGCAACCGTTGTATCTGCTGCGCTAATATAACAATCTACAATTTGAGTATTATCAGCGCCGACATTAATTTGAATAACACCCGCGTCAGCAGTAGCATTATCCGCTGGTGCTGGTGCTATAACTTTACCACCATAAATTAATGCACGTTCACCAGAAATAATAATACGACCAGTAACCACATATTGATTTAAGTTAATCGTAACATCATCTCCAGTGATTATTATGTTACCCGTGACATCACCACTCAGCGCATGAATCGTGCCACTTGCACTTAGCGTAATTGGCATTTCATCATTGGAAATAAGTTCAGGTCCAAGAATTTCTGCAGAAAGTTGAAAAAAGCAAAAACAAGCAAGCGGTAATAGCGTACGTCGTATAAATGCACCATATTTCATAACGATCCTCCTTTAATTACGGTTTATGAATATTGAATAAAAAGTTGGTACCCGCAGCTAACGCAAATGCAGTTCCTAAAGCACCATCGATGTTGCCTGCGGCAAAACTATATATCGTACCGGTAGCTATAGCGTACGCGTAATTACCATATATTATCGTTTGCGCTGTAGTAGATGCTGAATTAATCGCTTGCCCGCCATTGCCTCCGGTAGCAGCTGCACCACCAACACCTGTATATGCTATCGTATTATTACTCAATTCAGCTGAAGCATTAGTGTCAACAATAACAATACCAGTTCCACCATCGCCTCCAATACCTCCAGCTCCCCCACCAGTTACATTACCGCCATCTCCTGTTTGAACAATATTATTATCAGCAATTTTTATATTAGTTGCTCCAGCTCCAAAAATATTAACACCAATGCCACCAATACCAGCTAAATTTGGATTGCCACTAACCGCTGCTGGATAGATAATAGCACCCCCTCTTAAGGTACTAATTTCAGTCTCAATTAATGAGACACCAAACACAGCATCATCGATAAATAATCCGGAACCAGCATCATTACCGCTTACGGTACTTCCTATTATCCCCCCATTGAGCGATATCTGCATATCAACACCAGCACCACCAATCAAGTTGCAATTTTTAATAATTGCTTGCGGTACAATGTCATCATCAACTTGTTGTGCTACCGCAACTGCATGCCCGCCTGATCCTCCAGCAAACACAATCACATTACCGACCGTCGTCACCGTGATCGTCACCGTGACAGCACCACTCAAACCGCCATAGAATGTGCTCAATTCTATTTCACTGTTAATGGCACCATTATTAAGTTGCAGACCCGATCCTCCATGCCCTGGAGTCATTTCAGTATTCACACTAACAGCAAGCTCAGTCATCGACGCTGATCCAACATTGCCACCATATAATGCGCTATCTTTCATTATTAATTGAGAAGCGATCGAAGTAATTCCATTACCTCCGTTGCCCATCGTGAATACACCACCAAGGCCGGTGGACGCTCCAACACGCGATCCTGAATTACCACCGTGCGCTAAAGAATTATTAATAATCACTTGAACAGAATCGCCAATGGTAATACCATCGCCACCACTCGCCAATACAATACTAATAGCACCATTCAACGCATCGCCAGAATTACCACCAAAAAAAGATGATGCTACAATAACAACTTCAGTTCCACTGGTGATAACGTACCCCGCCCCGCCAGCTCCCGTAGTAACACCCGACGCGTTACTGTCGGTGCCGTTTCCTCCATATGCCGTATTATTATCAAGCAAAAGATTATTAGAAGAGCTTTGTATCCCAACACCACCGCTCGCAAGTCCACCAACCGCAGTGCTTGATCCCGCTTGCACAAAACTATTGCGTATTATCACATCATCAGCATCAACGGTAATACCACGTGCACCACGTACTGCAGCAACTGTCGTATCTGCTGCACTTATATAGCAATCGATAATTTGAGCATTGGTCGCACTTGGATTAATTTGCACTACTCCCGCATCAGCCGTGACATTATCAGCCGGAGCAGGCGCTACAATTTTACCGCCATAAATGAGTACACGTTCACCTGAAATAATAATACGTCCGGTGACCGTGCGCTCATTTAAATTAATCGTCACATCATTTGCGGTAATAGTTATGTCGCCCACTACATCGCCACTCAATGCATAAATTTGTCCACTGTCGCTGAGGGTGATAGGAATTTCGTCAGGCGAAAGTAAATAGGGACCAAGAATTTCACTATGTGCATACGAAGAAAATATGAAAATACTAAGTGATAACATCCACCGTAATGAAATGCATCGTAGAGAGGTAACGTCAATCATACCAGTTCCTTTTTTTATGGTTTATGAATATTAAATAAAAAGTTAGTTCCTGATGCCGTGGTATAAGCGGTGCCTTTGCTATTACCATCAACATGCCCTGCAGTAATAGCATAAACAGGAGTAGTAGCTATGCTATAGGCATAATTACCATATATAATCATTCCTGCACTTGCAGATGTTGAAACGATTGCTTGTCCTCCAACTCCTGAAAGAGCATCCCCGGTACCACCTACACCTGTATTAGTGATAGTATTATTATTAATCCCAGCATCACTTACATTTGCGCCAATAATAATGCCATTACCACCATTGCCCCCAATTCCATTAAGACTTGCGCTTGCGTCTCCACCTGCACCAGTGTGCAACACACTATTATGAGCTATAGTAACACCCGCAATATTTGCTCCCATAATCACTATAGCATCACCGCCATTGCCACCCGTAAATGTTCCGCCAGATAATCCAGTAACTACTACAGAACCTCCCAGCTGCGTTTGAAGTTGGCAATTGTTCATCACTACATTCACGACATTGTCATCGACAAGTGCAAGTGCAAACCCTGCCGAATTACCATTCACAGGATTTGTTGTTGCGATTGCATCACTTGATTGAATATTCTGGCCTCTTCCACCAATCACCACACAATTATTAATAATGGCTTCAGGAAGAATAACACCGCTGGGAACTTGATGAATATCAATCCCATGTCCGCCTTGTCCACCAATTACATTGTCAATCGATGAAGGCACTGCAGTTGTTTCCACCAAACCACTATCACCACCGGTAAGAGTAGAAAAACTGATCTCTGTCTGTAAGCTTAAGGATTCAAGATACATGCCAGCACCACCACTACCAGCAGTAAGTGAGAATGCTCCACCAATATTGGTACCTGTTGCGGTAGTAGTTCCTACATTGCCGCCACTCAGATTGCTCTGCTGTATCACAAGGTTTGCTGCCGCAGAATGTATACCATCACCACCATTTCCTGCAATGACATTTCCTACTGTTGCAATAGCAGAACCGGTAATTGTACTCGAAAGACCGCCAACAATAATGTTGTCGCCAAGAATAACCTCAACTCCCGCGTCAATCCCCACTCCATGACCACCATTGGCTAAGGTAACACTATCGGCACCGCCTGTTGCTGATCCCGCATTACCGCCGCTAATTGCACTATTGATACAACGTATTCCCACACCTGCAGTCATCATCAAGCCAATACCGCCATTGCCTGTTGTGATAATCGAAGAATTACTATCACTACCATTACCACCAAATAGTTGACTGTTATCAATCATAAGATTGTTGGCAGAGCTTTGTATCCCAATTCCACCATCGGCAAGTCCATTAACTGATCCACTATTGCCTGCTTGAACAAAACTATTTCGTATAATAACATCATCAGCATCTATCTGCATACCGCGTGCACCGCGCACTCCAACAACCGTCGTATCTGCTGCACTTATATAACAATCTATAATCTGGGCATTGGTTGCACTTGCATTAATCTGCACGACTCCCGCATCAGCAGTAGCATTATCAGCCGGCGTCGGTGCTACAATTTTACCGCCATAAATAATGACACGCTCTCCTGAAATAATAATACGTCCGGTAACCGTGCGTTCATTTAAATTAATCGTCACGTCATTTGCGGTAATAGTGATATTACCGACAACATCACTACTTAATGCGTAAATTTGCCCATTACTACTTAATGTTGCGGGAATTTTGTCCGGCGAAAGTAAATAGGGACCAAGAATTTCTGCATGCATTTTTGTTACGAAAAACGCAGCCACGCAATAAACTAATCGTACATTTTTCATGTTTCTCATTCCTTACAATCATTATGGTTTGAAAATGTTAAATAAATTATTAGTACCAGCTGCTAAAGCAAATGCAGTTCCATTCTGACCATCCACTGCACCTGCCACCAAGATATATTCCGGAGACGCTGCAATATTGTGTGCATAATTTCCATAAATGATCACTCCTGCACTTGGAGTCGATGAATATATAGCCCCTCCTAGAGCAAGTGCATTTCCAGTTCCTGTATACGCAATTGTGTTCTTGCTAATCTCAAAATTATGTAAAGCAAGATCCGCCCTGATGCCACAACCTCCGCCACCATCTGTCCCACCAATACCAGCAGCTACTCCACCTCGACCGGTAGGGCCAACATAATTATTCGTAACCCGAGTACCTGTTGAATCACCCAGGCCAAGACTTATAGTGATACCATCACCACCATTTCCGCCTTGACGTGCCAATCCGCCAACTGCACCAAGAACATCCCCGCCACGCGCTGTAGAAACTGTTGAATTCTCTACCAAAGTAGAATTAGGTAATAATGTTGTTATCCAACCGGTATATAAAAATAAATCAATACCATTACCAGCGTTTCCTGCAGCAACTGACGCAACACCTGCTACTGAACCTCCTGTTGAAGTAACATCAGCCCCAGCTCCTCCTATAACATTACATGCATTGATAATCGCTTGTGCAAACAGATCATCGGTGCTTTGAGATTTAACTGAAATCCCAGCTCCGCCCCTTGGACCATAAAATAATGTCGTTGGAATATTATTAATACTGCCTACAGCAGATATCGCTCCAAGATCTCCACCGTATATAGTGCATCTCTCTAATTGAGAAACTTTACTGACATCGGTTAAAAGAACTCCTTGTCCCCCATAACTTATATTCAATTGATTAACCGCGGATCCAATTCCTGCAGCACCGGCCGAAACAGGAGAAGAATCTCCTCCTTCAATAAGAGAATCAGATACAAGCAAGAGCAGTCCAGAAGATACAATACCATCACCGCCCGTGCTCAGATTTACGTCACCTGCTGTTCCAACTCCCAACCCTGATATACTACTTGTATTGCCGCCAATAATTTGACTTGATGTCACAACGCTTTTACTATTCAATGCTGTCACTTCAAGACCCGCGCCACCTGCACCGAAATCCACAATCGCACCGGCACCAATCCCACCAATTGCGGTAATAGAACCCGCTGGCCCTGCAGCAATTTTGCAATTATTGATAGTAAGTTGCCCATCTGCTACTATTCCTGCTCCACCTTGTCCTTGCGTAAAAGGAAAGAAAATTCCCATTGCATCAAGACTCAAGCTGGCAGTCGCGCTACCTCGTATTTCAGAATTTTTAATTAGCACTGTTGAGGATGTACCAGCGATAGTAAGTCCTGCTGGACTATCCATCGTCACCACTGCTCCTACAGCACTCCCAACATTACCTGTTGTTACAATAGCATTAGCATTACCACCATAGATCATACAATTCCAGATAGTTACGTTGCTATCTTGAATACTATTCCCGCCAGCCACACCAAGTACCACATTATTAATGTCATTGGTAACAGACATTGCGCCTGCATCACCAGCATAAAATACTGATGATAACAGCTCTGCACCATCAACCGAGGACTGAATGAAGAATCCACTGCCACCGCCACCAACGGTAATAAGACCATTATTACTGTCACTGCCTGCGCCACCATATACTTGGCTATCCTGAACTCTTGTACGATCACCGGCAATCAATAATCCAGTTCCACCAAGTCCAACACCATTTATGGCACCAGCATTACCTGCCTGGATAGTTGATGCCTGAAGTACAACATTCGCCCCATTAATTACGACCGCTGTATTACCATTGACGCCAGCAAGAGTACTATCGATAGAACCTACAAAGACATTTAAAATTTCTGCATTGTCACCGTTAACCAGGAGCACTCCACTGTCTGCTAATGCATCATCTGCTGGGTCAGATCCCATGATCGTTCCGTTACGTATGATTGCACGCTCACCATTAACGATTACACGACCATTGATGGTATGATCATTTAAATCAAGCGTCACATCGATGCCATTAATAGTAATATTGCCCGTAACTTCTTCTGCCAAACAATATACTTGATCATCAACTGATAATGTTGCGGGCATATCTGATTGAAATAGCGGAATAGAAGCACAGAAATCCATTTCCCGTTGAATAGCACATAGTTCTTGACCAATAGCGGCAAGATCCCCCGCTGCACTATTGCACGAAGCAAGCAGACTGCTCAAATCATCACGCGGTGCACGAGCGGCATTATTATGCGGTTCCATTGCTTGCACTGAAAAAGCACCCGCTAACATCATTAACAATAATGCCCTTGATTGCCGTCCAACATGGTAAACAAACTTTCTACACTCTTTCACTGTGCAAACCCCCTTTTTAAGTAAAAAAAGGGGCTGAGAAAAATCTCAGCCCTCTTTTATTCGATTTAATCTTATGGTTGATGAATATTGAACAAAAAGTTAGTACCAGCGGCTGCTGCATATGCAGTTCCGGTCACAGCACCATCGATGTTACCTGCCAAGATATTATATGCTATAGCATTCGCAATGTTATGCGCATAATTACCATATACGATCATACCAACACTCAATGACAATGAGTTAATTGCTTGGCCACCAGCTCCAACTACCGCACCTGTACCACCAGCACCGGTGTATGCTACCGTATTTTTGCTGATCTCTGCTGCAGTTACCGCAGCTGCAACAAATATACCTGTCCCGCCAGCGCCGCCTACACCGCCAGCGCCTGCAGTAACATTTCCACCTCTTCCCGTTGAAGCAACATAACTTTCGGTAACACGTACACCATTAATTCCTGCAGCACGCAAATCAATACCATTACGACCAAGACCACCAGTACGTGCACCGCCTCCAGCAGCACCAGTTATATCACCACCACGACCTGAAGTAATAGTTGTATTCACCACGTCAATATTTGAAGTATTGGCAAGGAAAACGTCAATTCCTCGACCGCCATTAGCCCCACTCACACCAGCAACCCCTGCTACAATTCCTCCTGCTGTAATGTCACCGCCAGATCCACCAGAAATTTCGCATGAGAATACGTATGATTGAGCAGTAATAGTAGCAGAACTTTGATGCCCAAGAGCCAATCCTGATCCACCAGCACTGTTGACAAAATTATTAGCGTCACCCGTTGCAGAAATAGGCAAGATGCTTCCAGCTTTGAGTATACAATTTTCAAACTGGGAAATTTTACCACCTGATAATATTAAAACGCCATTACCACCTTGCTGCATAATCAACTGGCTCGCCAACGCCCCAATATTACCACTAGCAGTTACCACCGAAGAATTTCCTCCAACGATAATACTTTCATATACCAATAATGAAATTGCGTTAGAATTGATGCCGTCAGCACCTGCACCAAGCGATACGTTACTTGCTGTCGCAATATTGACAGCAGACACCGGGCTGCCCGAGGATCCAAGAATGGTTGAATGCGTAATCAGCACACGTGTACTGGTAGCAGTAGCTTGAATACCTTGTCCATTCCCACCAAAAGATACCACTGCTCCAGCTCCAATAGTATCCGTTGCAACGATAGGGCCAGAAGGTCCTCCCATTACCAGGGAATCTCCCAATACTAATTGACCTTGAACAAGAATTCCTTGTCCTGCAAGACCTTGGGTTACGGTACTGAGCGTTCCAATGTTGACTGCACTTATACCTGAAACAGCCCCACCACGTATATCAGAATCTTGAATTATTGCACTTGAACCAGCACCAATAAGTGCTAACCCAGCAACACCCGCGGCAATATTCACAGCACCACCGGCACCACCTATATTCGCGGTAGTTACGACATCCATTGAATTACCACCATAAACTTTGCAACCACGTATAATTAAGTTAGTACCGTCACTTCTGTTTTCACCAGCTGGATTTAAGGTTACATTCGCAATATCATTGGTTGCATTCATAGCACCTGCATCACCGGCATAAAATACTGATGATAAAAGTTCAGCACCATCAACCGACGACTGAATAAAGAATCCACGGCCACCACCACCAACGGCAATAAGACCAGTATTGCTGTTACTTCCTGCGCCACCATATACTTGGTTATCTTCGATTCTTGGACGATCACCAGCAATCAACAATCCAGTTCCACCAAGTCCAATCCCATTGAGAGCACCAGCATTACCCGCGTGGATATTCGATGACTCTATCACAACATTCGCACCATTAACTACGACCGCGGTATTTCCATTAACGCCGGCAATAGTACTATCTACAGAGCCCACAAAAACATTTAAAATTTCTGCATTGTCACCATTAACCAGAAGCACCCCGCTATCTGCGATAGCGTTATCTGCTGGATCAGATCCCATGATCGTGCCGTTGCGTACAATTGCGCGTACACCATTAACTATTACACGCCCATTGACGGTATGATCATTTAAATTGAGGGTAACGTCATCACCGTTAATCGTAATATTGCCCGTTACTTCTTCCGCTAAACAATAGACTTGGTCATTAACCGACAACACCGCCGGCATATCTGATTGAAATAAGGGAATAGACGCACAAGCATTGATTTCCCGTTGAATTAAACATAGCTCCTGACCAATCGCGGCTAAATCACCCGCTGCGCTATTACATGAAGCAAGAAGACTGCTCAAATCATCACGTGGTGCACGATCCGCATTGTTACGCGGTTCCACTGCATGCACAGAAACAGCAACAGACATCATCATTAAGAATAATGCCCTTGGTTGCCGTTTAATACTATAAACACCCATCCTACACTCCTTTATTTTGTAAGGGATTACCAATACGTTCTGCTTTTTCATTGTCCAGAACATATACTGACATACCACAAAAAAGTTTATCAAGTCAACCTGTTAATTTTTTATGCAGTATAGTCAAAAAATATCTTTATTGGATCTCTTTCGAAACTACTTATAATGACCATAAAGCTCAGCGTTGAGATGGTAATTCAAAAGAGCTCTATTTTGCAGGAGAGGCTCCGCGATTCCATACACTCACTGCATATTGATTAACTATAAGAGCCGTGTCACGAGTACAATTGAACTGTACATAACGCATTAAGGATCCTTTTGATTCTTGTATCACCTGTGATGTGCCTGTTGTAAGATTCCATGCTCGCGCTGTTTGATCATGGCTCGCTGATAAAAGCAAGGTACCATCCTTATTGAAATCCAAAGACTCTATAGTCTCTGTATGGCCAATCGCAACTCTGATCTCTTTTCCTGCATCATCATGTTGCCATGCATAATTTTCTAATGTTTTGCTTACCTGACCTGTCTCAAAATTCCAAAGTTTTATTGCGTCACTATTATTAGTAGCTGTAGCAATTTTCTTGGTATGCATATTAATTGCCAAAGCAGTTATCATTTCATTAGAAACAATTTCTTTCACTAAGCTATTTTGAGCATCCCGAATCGCAACGGTATATTCATCTTTTTTAACATCATATGAAACCGTTGCACTATATCCAGACGTACAATCAATAGCCATATGAGATACACCCGATGCTATATTTATTTCAGGATTTTTTGCCGTAGTATCAAGGCTATACAATTCTTTACCATCCGTAAGTATTAACAATTGTTGACTACCTCGATTATATAATGCTTGCTTAACCCGCAGTGCAGTGCTGGCAATAATAAATTTTTCACATGTGTTCACTTCACAAACAAAAATAGATATCTGCTCTTTAAATTCATAATCAACACGTGTACGCTCACTTGCAATCAATGTATTGTCGTTAACAAAATCTACTGCAGCAAAAGTTTCACCTTCTGAACCAAGCGTATAAAGCCATTTTCCTGTTGGAACCGAATACAGTTCACACTTTCCATCTTTCGACAATATTACCAATTTTTTCCCATCAGGACTTAATCGTGCAGTAGTAACGAGAACACCAGGCTTGTTAAGAGGTATTTCAACAATCTTCTTCCATACATCAATTTTTGTGCGTTTTTTGCGTGGTTTTTTTGGCATTAAATGCACAGCAGGCGTCTTAGGCATTACTTTTTTCCGAGGCGGTATAACAGATACCGTTATTACTGGCTTTTCTTTAAGCTTCTGCACTTGGGCATCCATTCGTTCTGCTTCTTGTATGAGTGATTGAATCGCTGTTATACGAGCATCTAAGTCATCATACGCAACAGATAATGCATCTGCCGATCCAGAAGATGCTGCGTTACCTGCAAGAGCACCTAATACAAAATCCCAACGTTTCAATTGCCTCATATAACTACTAATCAACGCATACGAGACTGAATCTAACTCTTGCAAGGATGAGTCAACACCTTTCCATTGTGCTATTTTTTGCTTTATGAAATACGTAAAACGCGCAATTAAACCACGCGATTTCCCTTCGGCCTCGTGCTCCGCAGCTTCTTCTGTTTGAGCCGATTGCTTGGCTGCACGTATATGTTCATTAATCGCGTCTTTTTGCTGTTGGACAAACTGTAGATAATTGCGAATCATTGTGCTATGAGTACGTTTGAGAGCAAGGATTTCTTGCTGAATATTTTTTACCGCTTGCTGCACATCTTGCAACTGCACTATTACTTGTTTATATAGTTCTATCTGTTTTGTAGGAGGTTCAGAGCGAATTTTTCTGAGAATATCTTTATGATCTTCAGGAACCTTCTCCAACCGATTCAATAACGTTAAAAGTTCTACCACTATATTGCGTGACTCTGTGACTGTAGCGGGTACCGATTGAATAATATTTCCGCACAGCAGACCAATAGCAACAATGAGTATATATTTTCTCACCATACTCTCCTTCATGATGACCCCATATGTAACATAGATCAATATGCATTACAGAATACAGATACGCAGCATGGCAATACAAGAAACCAATAAAATTCGTTACACAATTATAGGATATTCTGTTGTCATAACTATCATGACTGCCGATCACAATAATCTGTAATCAACTGTGTTGGTCGACCAATACTCTCATGTGAAACAACCTGGTGCAATTGTATAGCTTCAAAACGCTGATAAAGTTTTTGAAACACAGCATTGTATAGTGAAAATGATTTCAGCGCGGTTAAATATTCTTGACCTCCTACATAATCCATAATCATATATTCGTGTAAATACTTTCTATCATCATCAAGAGAAATCTCTGTTATTTCGCGTCGTTGTTCAAAGTGCTTATACACCAAATAATCTATGCATTGGTATTCATTACCCTCTAAATATCCTCGCACAATATGCTCACATGGGCGAATCCATTGTTTTACTAACTCATTGCGTTGCTTACTCATAGCTTTCCATTGTGTATGCTTTTGCTCAACAAAAGCTGTTGTTTTAGGCAAATCTCGTTCAGGAACTGGAGCACAATCGGTCAGTGATTCAAATGCTCGGGGAGACATATAAGGCTGTAATGATACGTATATCTGTTGATAAATGTCCATCCCTCTCGGTACATCACCAGGTTTTGGTGCTTGTGCCATTCGTTCTGTTGTGGCACAGTTGTGAAGCCAAACCTGTTCATGCAAATAGGGCATTATTTTGATACCGTACTCATTATTTTTCATGGATACATTAATCATATCTGATGTATCCGCACGAGCACAAAATGCTCTCAGAGTGCTGGGTAATTGATGCACCGCTAAACATATGATAAAAGAAAATATCTCTTCTGGAAGTAAGGGCTTGGTATCGCGTGCTACACCTGCACGAAAGCTAGGACCATCACGCAGTAATGCACGAATGTTGGGTATACTCGTCACCAACGGATCATCAGGTATGCCAAACAATAGTGGTAGAATTGCACGATGATTTTGAGTTGCCAAAAGCTTAGCTAAAAGTGTATCCTCTTGTTCATTGACTGAAAAATGACTTATTTTGCCATCCCGTCGTAGCTCCATTAGTGTTTTCAAATCGTTAGATTCAAGAGCTTTAAATGCTTTTGTAATATTATCTTGTTTGCTTTGATAATACTGCTGGTCTTGCAAGTGTTTAGACACTTGATCAGAAAGTGCTTTAAAAAAAGCCATGCAATACGTTGTTTGATACAAGCAGCATATGTGCAACAGTACTAAAAATTGCAGTAAAAAACGAAACATGAATAGTGCCCCTTTTTTCAGAAATACCTCTATTGGATCTCTTCTGAAACCACATAAACTATCGCTAAAGACCAGATTACAAATGATAGTTTCGGAAGAGCTCTATTTTAATCGCGTTCCCGGCAGCACTTGCTGGTCTATTTCTACAAGACTCACTGATCCGTCTTCACGCTGCGCGGTCAAAATCATTCCTTGCGATTCTAACCCCATCATCATGCGCGGTGCAAGATTAAAGACAAAAGCAACTTTGCGATTGATAAGTTGTTCCGGAGTATAATACGCTTGAATACCTGAAAGTACTTGCCGTGTCCCGCGCTCGCCAAAGTCAACCGATAGTTGCAGCAATCTGTCTGATTTGGCAACTTTTTGACAGGTCACAATACGTCCCACCACCAGTTCTATTTTATTAAAATCATCTATCGTGATTGACGGTGTGATTGGCTTGTTGGGAGTTTCAATAGTTGGTGCTTCTTGTTCGATTTTCATAAAAAGCGGTCCTTTGCTCGTAAGATTAAATGTTTGATTCCAGGCATCATGCATACATAAGGCTACATAATTTTTTTGGTAAATAAATTCCGGAATATTGCTGCCTAACCCCTGCAAAAGTTCCTGCATTTTGGTTGGCATAACCGGTAATAACACCGTACCTACCGCGCGCAGTCCATGACATATGGCCGAAAGATAGTGCGCAAAAAGTTCTCGATCTGTTTTTGCCACCTTCCATGGTTGCGTTTCATGCACAAAAGCGTTCAGACGGTTGATATACTTCCACACTGTCGTTAGCGCCATATGAAACATGCATGCATCCATATATGCTATGACCTGTTCAATCATATGTATGCATTCCTGCCGCAACTGCATGCAATTTTCTGGCCAATTTTCAGAAACATGTATCTGCATAAGATCATTTTTTTCAGCCAATCCTACAACACGGTTAAGCAAATTACCCAGCTCATTGGCCAAGTCGGTTGCAATTACCCGCTCCAAATCCTGCGTGCTAAAATCGCTGTCATGCGTAATTGCCATGTAGCGCATAAGGTAATATCGTATCGTGTCAACATCATATGTTGCTAAAAGTTCCATAGGATCAATGACATTACCTAACGATTTAGACATTTTTTGCTGATTAACTTTAATCCATCCATGAACCAAAAGATGGCACGGTAGCGGTAAACCGCTTGCCATCAAAAATGCTGGCCAATACACCGCATGAAACCGCACAATATCTTTGCCCAATACTTGTACATCAGCAGGCCACCACTGTCCAAATTCAGCTTCGCGACCTTCTTGCAGATACCCAATCGCGGTAATATAGTTATTTAATGCATCAGCCCATACATAAGTCACGTGCTTATCATCACCTGGAAACGGAATACCCCACGTTATCGTGGTGCGCGATATACTCAAATCTCTTAAGCCCGATTCAATAAAATTAATGACCTCATGAAAACGCTCTTTAGGCAGAACAAAGTCAGCATGAGTCTTATAGAATTCTAGAAGTCGATCCTGATAAGCAGACAACTTAAAATTGTAGGTCTCTTCTTCAACCCATATTGTTTGACGTCCACATGACGGACAGGCGGGAGCCGTATGCTCCTTTTCAGTGTGCATATCTTTGAGCGTCACAAAAGTCTCATCTGGCGTGCAATACCAGCCACGATAAAAGGATTTATAGATATCCCCGGTAGCCTTCAACTGTTCAATCCAGCGTTGCACTGCTTGAGTATGGTAGGTGTCGGTAGTTCGTATAAACTTGGTATATTGGATATTATAGGCATGCCAGGTATCTTCATAGCTTTTGATAAAGCCATCCACAAATTCTTTGGGCTGTTTCCCGGCCACTTCGGCAGCTTGCGCTATTTTCTGTCCATGCTCATCGGTACCGGTCAAAAAAAAGACTTTTTGCCCTCGTAAGGCATGCCAACGCGCTAGAACATCAGCCATTAAGGTTGAATGTAACGATCCAAGGTGCGGCTTGGCAGTAACATAATAAATGGGGGTAGTGACATAAAAAGTCGAACGTGTATTGGCATTCATCATTGTGGCTCTCTAAAATAAGATATAATACTTATTGTACCGAGGTAAATCTGAATGCCAATACTTTTTCTTGTGAATTTTTACGTATTCATCCAATATCTATCCACACAATCGGTGCAACCACAGATATTTTGAAGCTCAAGGAGTTGCGCAGACACCGTTTTAAGCCATTCGATAACACTGAGCGTTGCGTTGTTAATATCATCTACAGAAGTCACTTCGCTCGCTTGCGCATGTGGATCACCAACAACGTTCGTGAGATTGTTACCATTGGCATATACATATGCTGCAAATGGTGCAAAAATATCGCTCGCAAAATGATTGTTTTGGTAAATAATAGTGTTGGTATTTAAAAGCGTTGCTTGTGATAACGCCTGAGTTTCTGTTGCTATAACAGTAAGATTATCGAGATTTGCCAATACCATGTTTAATTTTTCTTCCAAAGCACATAATATTTCACGTACACCGAATGACTGACAAACAGCCATGGTATTCGCTTCACCAACTTGCACTTTTTGATCATGACCTAATATATTGATTGTTTGCACCAAGGTACTGCGCAACTCTATTAAAGAAGATTTCATGTCCAAAACAACATCAATAGTCTTGGCAGCGCGTTCTTTTTCATCCATAATTTGCTGCTGTAAGCTCTCAATATATGCATAAATATCAGGCAAAATAGATGACACATCTTTTGGTATACGATTACTGTTTTTGCCAAATTGTTTTTGACATATTTGTACACTATTCGAAAGCTCCATTCCTTGTTCAGCAATTAAAAGCTTTAATAAACACTCAAATGCTTGTAATACTTGTTCATCATCACGTGCAGCTGCTCGTTGCTCTTGTACCCACGATTCATGTTGATCTTGCACACTTGCTTGCTCTGCATATCCAGACATACTCATCAACATCAACACACTTGCTATTCGTATGCTATATTGTGTTTTCATAAACACCCCTTCATTCACATACAGAGCTCGCATGATATGCAAGCTCTGTATAATAATCATGTAATACTATTAATTAGAACCAAATTTGCATACCAACATGCCACTCAGATTCTTTCATGACAAATTTTCCAGCAAATACTTGAGATGCACCAACAAATATTTCACCAAAGCCTATACGATAAAATGTTTCGCCACGGAGTTTATGCGATTGTGATTTACTCAATGAGTTCGCTGAACATACATCAAGTGGTTCGTTGCGACCAAAGCAGTCAACTGCAGTATCTTGACAGAAACGGAGCTTATCTTTGCTACGCATAAAGAATTCATAGCCAATCTCAGTACCTAAATCACGATTGCGTGGATGGAAGAAGTTAAAATCAATATGCCCTACAAAATAGTTCCATGAAACATTTACATCAACTAACGGTCCAATATTGACAACCGTTGCACCTTCAAACGTTGCTGCACGATGTTCTATTCCTCTGAATACGTGAGAATACATAGCATCGAGCGAAAGCGCGAACCAATCATTTGGACGCCATCCACCAATTGCACCAACATGTAATTCTATATGCCCATTGTTACCAGGTTGTACATAGAGTAAGCGACGTGCATCATCATTTTTCTTACCCGTTGGCCAACGCGCACCAAATTGAATATCAAAGAATGAACCACTATCAGCATGATAACCAACGTAACCCGTGGTATCAAAATCACCAACGCCAACCGTACTTACAGAATTACAGAATTTGATACAGCAGCGATCGAAGAACGTTACCGCAGTTTCATCACCAATACCATTTGCTATTACTTCTTCAACAATATTCATGATAGTTACAGCATCATCAGTCATTGCTTCTGACTGAATAACTTGCCGTGGTACTACAAACAGTTGTCCTTGCGCAGTACGATCAAGTGCTAAATTTGCTGCATAATTAAACCCTGTTTGTTGGAAAAATGCACGGTCATCTTCAGCTAATGCACCGTTTGCTGGCAATACATTATTGATTGCTGGTGGGATGGTATGTTCAGCAACATACGGAACTCCGCCTAATGCTTGATTGCCAGGACATGCATCTACAGGAGGAATTGTACTATCAGGTCGACCCAACAAGTGGATCGGTACATTACCGTTAACTGCGCTTGGATCTTGGTTATCAGCCACACCAGCAACAACATAGCCCGCTATCGTGGTTCGATTAGCTACGGTACCATCACCATAAACAACCATTGGAGCGCCATTAGGCAATTGCAATGATGTCAAAAAATCAAGACGATATGCAAATACTTGCTCATAATCTGCTTGTCCTGTACATCCAATATCTTCTACTTTCAACTGGCGCACATTATCCAATGATTCTGCTAAAGGCTCTTCAGTCCCACAACCAACACGTTGATTAACTTCAATCAATTTAATTGGCAAGCTTAAGCTTAGTCCACCACGCCATGAACCATTATCAGTACGCTTGAACGCATGGTAAATGTTTACACCAGTAAAAACACCATATTCTGAATATTCAAAACGTGGTCTGATTTGTGAAAAAATGAGTGCTGGTGGCACTCCAGGAACACCCGCAAGTGTACCGCCAAAGAATGCTTGTTCTCCACGGAAAGTATCTTGACCAAAGAATAGTGCTGATAATGGAGCAGTTTCAGTTGTTACATTATTTAATGAACCAGCAGGACACTCACAATCATCTTTACGGAATGTTTTGCTAGCAGTTCGAGCATAATACTCTTTCCACATAGTCCACGTTAAGTAATCTCCTGGTACCGGTTCTACAGGATCAAGTAAATAATGCGTTGGTCCATAAATGCTATATCCACTCAAGGGTGTACGAACATCGCTGCCATAAGCACTGAGTAATGATGATGTTCCAAAACTAACCATTCCTAGCAATGACAGTAACTGTTTTTGCATGGCTCTCCTTTTCTTTCCCACGTTGCTCCTCCTATTAGGCTATTTTTGTGCACGATGGGTATGAATGATATCATACCCATCGTTGCGTATATGTTACTAATCTAAGATACGAACTTGATTCACAATTAACGGATTATTTGGATCCAATAACACACGTCCTGCGCCAATGTTAAACGCTTGTTGCAACGTATTGGTTGCTCCTCCAGGCCCTCTGACCTGCGTCACTTCAGTACGAACGATCGTACTTGCTGCCGGAGCAGTACCCGCAATATAGCCTACCAGAGCGCGATAATGGTTATGTGATTTCGCCACATCGGTCAATCCTGCCTGAGCATTATTTACAAAATCAGTTGTATCACGCGCTGCAAGAATAGTATTCACTAACAAATCAGCGGTGCCAACAAACGGTACACCAAGATCTTCTTGCGGCATTAACGGAAATGAAGCCAAGATACCTACTCGCAAACGACCTGGAGTCACGATACCATTAACCGTAGTCACATTAGGCGAAATATTCGCCGGCAAAGCAACTGATGGAGTAACAAGTATTATGTTCCCACCACCTTGAATCGTGGTTGAAGAAATATTACTTTCATCTTCATCCGTATCAGGAACCACATTAAAGTTATAGACTGCAGCATTAACTGAAGTGCCCTGACTGAATGCCATCAATGAAGCGCGTGGATCAGTCCCTGTGTAAATACGATCATGGGTAAACGTACCATTCGGTAAATTCAACTCCACCGTACCAAGATTGAAGAGCGTGTTGACCAACCAACTATTCACCGCGCCAAGTTTGGTTACAATACCAACACCAAATCCAACAAATCCTTGGCTTCCAATGGCAAAAGATGCATCTTGACCGTCAAATACCAATGAGAAGTTTACGCTTGAACCAACTTGATCCGCCGTGTTACCAACTTGGAACGCACCGCCTGGTTGACGACATCCATCACCAACCAAGAATGACGCTTGATCACGTATAGTTACAGTAATATCGGTAAGTAATACTTGGCACGAGTTTTGAATACCACACGCAAGCGCTAATGGCGCAGCAGTTAATGTTTCAACACCTAAAAATGCGTTTGGCGCTACGATTAAACTTGCACAACCATCCAAAATTAATTGACCATTACCAACCAATTTAGCACGGAAAGGATCACTCAGATTAATGGTTGGATTCACCGCGTTTTGGAATATATCTTCAACGCAATCATATGATTCAACAATTAATTGCGCTTGATCAACAAAACGTAACGTACCGCCTTCGGTTTCTGCAACTTGTCCGCCCCATGCAATAGTTGCACCTGGTTCAAGAATAAGACGGATGTTACCACCAAACTCTACCACCTGATTGTTATCGTCAAATGAGCTTAAATCAAGTATGCCTGATTGGGTAACACGCACTGAATTGCAGCAATCCGATTCAAAACGAATGACACATTCATCGGTCGTCAAATTGCATCCAGCACAAAAGTTTGGACCTTTAAGAATAGAAGCAACATTATCAATAGTAATATCAGACGTTAAACGAACGCGAACATTTGGTCCATCAGCAATAATCGTGACACCGTTTGCACCCAAACTTACATCGCCAAGGCCAACAGATGCACTATCGCCAAGAACAACTACTGTTGCCGGTAACTCGCCACAATTACAGCCAACAGCATTTACGAGCTCATTCACTTGCCCGCAATCACGTATAGCAACATATGCTTCATCACCAAGCGTTGATCCGCGAATTTGCAGACGATCAACCGTACCTCTAATAGTCGGCAAGAACTGTACGTTTGCAGCTACTACTGCGGGACTTGTGCATGGATTGTAGCACGTAATAACATACGGTAAGAATCCTGCCAATGTTGGATCAACACATTCATCGTTTGCCGTACCACCAATATAGTTTTTGGTCGTAAGGAACCAATTAAGTGTGTAATTAGAGAGATGTTGACCTTCTGGCACCACAACCACTTCAGCGATACCATTACAATCAACAAAACGTAAATCGCAATCCGCTAAATCAAGTCGCCAGTTTTCAATACCCAATTGAGGATTAAAACGAACTTGACCTGCAGGTAAATTAATTGCCGCATTACGACTTTGAGTGACCATATCACCCATTGCAACACGAGCTGTTGGCACTACGCAAAATTGACCGTTGAAATCAACAAATATGCCGCCTTGACCCGTTGCACTGCTCAACTCAGGTGATGCTTGACTACCACCACGTGTTGAGAATGCAAAGAAGTTGCCCTGAACAATAAGTTGAGCCAACGTAAGATTTGCCTCACCCATAATTGCAAGATCAAGATCATCAGCACCAATTGAAATATTGCTGCTATTGCCCAGATAAATACAGTGCAAACTCGGTTGCGTTGCTATATCAGCCAATGGCGGTGCAATTTCTCCGTTAAAGATACCTTCGTTCACACATGCATTGTTTGGCCATGTTTGTAATAATAAACGATGCAAGACATCAACAGGATCAGCTACACAAGGGTTTTCTTGTTTTATATCTAAATGTGCATCAGCACTAACGATTGTACATCCATCACATGCAACTGCACCAACACGCGTTCCAAGAATCATTTGACGACCCATGCCAGCATCTACCAAATTACCATTTTGGAAGAAGATGAAAGCGCTGGTATTATCACAACATGGAACAGGGATTGGGCTTACTTGACGCACTAAAGCTTCTTCGCATATAAATTGCGCGAATCCTGAGTGCCCAAGCATGTCACTGTTATCATTTGGTACAAGTAAATCAAGGCCAGTCAACGCAACGTCTGTATGTATAAAGAATGCAGAATTATAAAATGCAATCGCCGGCCGCTCTGCATTACCACAGAATGCCCATGATTCGCCACCCACATAGGTTGGCTGAGACAATACATCATTCTTTCCAAATACCGCATGATTCTCATCAGTATGCACAAGTGCGATACCTTGTAAATTCACACGATTGTTAATGAAGAATTGCCCTTTATTGTAACGTACTAAAGTTTCATCTTGATTTGTGATGAAATCACGAGCAGGAAAATTCAGCGCATCACAACATGTATGATCAACTAACAACGCACAACCTGTACGGCATACATGTAACGAAAGTAACTCGATCTTAGCGCTCCATGCTTGCTGAGGAATTCCACATGGGTCAGGAGCTAATTCGCACACAGGTGCAGCAACCCCGCATCCAGGTAAAACATCAACTGAAACAACGTCCAGTAATCCTTCAACATCAAATACTATTTCACCAGCACCCGGCGTCAATTTATTACTTGGCACCGTAAATTCAATTGAACAATTGGCATCGTCGCGACCTTCTTCAACTACACAGCAGCAATCAATACCAGAACGGAATACCATTGCCGTGCATTCACACATAACAATTGCCGCATTTGGCACATCAGCGTCTACATCAGGATTATTAAATCCATCAATAATAAGCGCTGAATAATTACGTGGTTTAACTCTTGCCGCAAATGGCACCGCTTGAGGAATAGTACAGGTAGGTGATTCTTCACAGGTGGTTGGCAATGGCGTCACACTTTCACAAATAGAGACAACCGGAGTTGGACATACATTACATCCAAGCCCAACATAATCAAAGGTTTGATCTGCATCAATTCCTAGAACACCATTAGCGCCGATCACAAATCCGTATTGTAGTCCAGTAAAGCATCCAACACCATCATCACTACTGCGTGTTCCGAGCGTACACCATGGATCAGCTTGAAAATCAAATGGCGTCTCATTTTCGTTAATGATAAGCATGCGGCCTGCTATAGTAGGGACTGCACCACTGGTGCCCACTACACCAAAAAATGCCGCCAATCCTGCCAATGTTGAGCGGTCAAAATTATCAAGTGCAAAATCAAACGGCGCCGCACACACATCACCAAGTGGACATGGCGTTCCATCTTCACCTTCAACCATTAAACGACCTGCAACGTTTAAGTTACCGCCATCATGGATGGTGAGTACCATACGTCCAATACCACTATTGCTTGGATCCAAAATAAGACGTGCTGATTCAGTTGGATCATCCAAAATGTTAGTACACGCAGCGTATGTCAAGAATGAATTTTGACCTATCTCAATATCAACTGGTGCAGCACTTGCGTTGCTAGCACGTTGTATAATGACTGTCGGTGTAGCACCAGCAGTATCAGGGTCTTCCATAATGATATACCCATTAACACCAAGTCCAGCACCAAGCGCAACATCATCACCGAATGATAAAGTTGTACTATCACTTATATTAAAAATGATAGTTCCGGGACCACGCAATACAAGTAATAAAGGATCAGTTGCAGAAGCTGCAAATCCCAGATCATTTTGCACATTAAAAGTAACCGTACGCCCTAAAGAAGCTTCAATAATAATAGCCGCATCTGGGGTTCCTGCTACTACACGAGTATCTCCTGTTACAATAGCAGTAACATCTTGAGTACATGCACGCACATGTACCACACCATTGACGGTGATATTTCCACCACATCCACCACCATTGATAGTGAATCCTAGAACAGGATCAATATTGTCCGTTGCGACGCATGCATTTGCAAGATCCCAATTCGCTCTCGTTCCTACCAATCCTGATTGTTGCAACGAAGCATCATCAAAGACCTGATCATCACCTAACGAGGATGACTTATTGGGAAGATTAGCAAACAATGTCCTATGTGATGCTGCATCACGCCAATTGGATACATTCGCTTTTTTAGATATATTTTTTTTTCCTAGTAATGCAGCACTACTTGACTGCACCACCTTTGCATGCACACCGCATGCAATAAACAACACCATACACAATGTATAGCGTAGTAAATTTTTTAGCCCTACATTCCTCATACGTTCACTCCTTTTTAAAAAAGAACACTGGGTTACGTCTCCTTCACCATCTTCTACACACTACACCACTTGAAACACAGTACTAAAACTTTTATACCCTGATGTCAACAGGAAAAAGAAAAGTCACACCAAAGAAGATGCTAAATATGAATACCAAAAGTCAAATCAAATATAAATGTGTCTCATATTACGATGTCATGACTTTAAGCCATGCTTGATCCACACGCTCTTTTGAGATGCCGCCAACAAGGAACGATAAACGTTGGAACTCTTGCTCGGTAGGAATAAAAAGATGAAGATTTGAAACATCAACGGAAGGCAATGGAGGAATAAAACCATATTTGGAACTATGATAATACAACACTTCAGGACGATAGAGATATTCGAGCAATTTCAAGCATGCCGTTACTTTTTCAGCACTCGCTTGTTTTGAAACAGCAAATGATTCAATCACCATACCACTTCCCTCTTGAGGAATGACAAAATCAAGATGCGTATATTCTTGTTTAATACGCCATAAATCTGACGCGATGGTCATTACCACCGGGCAATTTTTTGTCGCCAACATATCCTCACCACGAATATCAGTATAGAGCTGCACCCACTCTTTTTGGGCAATCAAAAGTTGCTCGATTTGCTCTATACGTTCTTCGCTATTAACGTCACGCGTAGAGCCAAAAAGATAGACTCCTGCAAGCATTACAGCTGCCATAGAAACATCAGTCATGGAAACGCGATAGTGACCATCAGGCTCAAATAATGATCGCCATGAAAACGACTGCTGGTTATAACCAAAATATTCTCGGTCAATACCAAGCCCATAGACGCTTAAAATATAAGGAATACTAAATTTATTGTCAGGATCAAAATAACGACCTTTGATATACCGATTAATATTATTGAAAAAAGAAAGCCGACGAACGTCAATAGGCTTTAATAACCCCTCTTTAATTAAAGCTGGCATAACATGATCAGCCGCAACCATCATATCATACCCTTTTCCTTGTGATATGCGCATCTTATAGAGCAGTTCTCGCGGCGTTTCATAATAATTAACGTATACTTTAATACCCGTTTCACGCTCAAAGGGAATCAGCTTCTCTGCATCAATCATGAGAGGCCATACTAAAAGACTAATAGAGCGATCTTCTTCCTCTTTTAACACTTCAGTACTTGAAAGTCGCATGAGAAGAATAACGACTACTGCCCACACTAAACCAGCAATTAAACGAATTGCTATTCGCAACACATGCGTCCCTACCATAACATTCCACCCATACGCGTTCTGAACGATAAAAAGGTTGTTACACATATACCGGTAATGAACAACAGTAATGTTGATATAGCATTAACAACTGGCGTCGGGCCAGATCTAATCATAGAAAAGACATACATAGGAAGCGTTTGAGCAGACCCACCAGAACAGAAAAATGAAATAATAAAATCATCCCATGAGACAATAAACACAAGAAGTCCTACGGACAACAAAGCCGGAGCCATGAGCGGAACTACAATAGAACGAAACGTTTGAAAGCGTGTCGCTCCTAAATCAAGTGAAGCTTCAATAAGATTGTAATCGAGTTCTGAAAATCGTGAATGAAGCACTGGAACTACATAGCCAAGCCCCATAACCGTGTGTGCAGCAATTAACGTAATAATACCCAAGGGAATATTAAATAAGGTAAAAAAGCTCAATAATCCAACCGCCGTAACAATTTCAGGCGCAGCCAAACTGCCATAAAACAAAATCAATGTACGCCCTAAAAATGTATACGAACCGCATACCACAATCAGGAATCCCATCGTCAAGCTTGCGCTCACGGTGCCCAAAGCAACAATGAAAGAGTTTTGTAATGCATCCCAAACTTCTGTAGACTCCCACAATTGTACATACCAATCTGTGGTAAAACCTTTCCATGCATGAGAAAATGCTGACTCATTAAATGAAAAAGTCACCAAAACCATAATAGGTATATATAAAAAAGCATAAACAAGCGCAACATACATGGGTAACGTCACTCTGCTTATACCATATTGATTTTCCATCCCCCACCTCATCTAACACGTTTTATCATTACATTCATACAATAACGTAACGTTAATGCAGCTGTTGCCAATACCAGAGCGCCTAAACAAGTAAATGTTGCACCGGTATATTCATCTCCTGCCGTCAAAAAGTAATGAGAAATCAATGATCCAACAAACATCTGTTTATCTCCACCTGCCAATCCCGGTATCACAAATTCACCAAAAGAGGGAATAAACACAAGAAAAAACCCCGTCATCACACCCGACATACTTAATGGTAAAGTAATGCGTAAAAATGTTTGCCATGCGCGTGCACCAAGATCATACGATGCTTCTAATAAACGCACATCGAATTTTTCCAAAATTGCATACATTGGCATAATAGCGAAGGGCAAATAACAATAGAGCATAATAATCCAGATCGCCAATGTCGTGTTAAGAATATAGAGCGGCTCTTGTATAATATGCAAACGCATCAACACCGTATTAAGAAGCCCTTGCCGTTCAAACACAAAAAACCATGCATACACCTGTACCAAAAAATTAGTCCAAAACGGTAACATAAGTAACATAAGCAACAAACTTTTTGATCGAGCATGGGCACGTACCGCTAAATAATAGGCAATGGGATACCCAACACTCACGCATAATACAGCATTACCCGTCGCTAATATTAACGAACGTAGTAACACGCGAAGGTATGGTACCTGAAAAAATTCCGCATACCGTCCAAGCGTAAACGCTACACCATCAACATCTACTTTGGTGACACTTAAAAATACTAAATAACAGATAGGAACATAGAGAAAGAGCACTTGCCAAACCAGCGCAGGAACACCTATAAAAAAGGGTAGTTCCTGCTGAAAAATCTCACGAAATCTTTTTACCATCATCGTTCCAACAAAGTAACGTTTTTGTCTTGCCAATAAAGCCCAACGGGATCATCATAATCGATAACTTTGTTATCACTTGGAAAATGCTCCTCGTTTTGTCGAAAAACGGACATAATAGCACCGTTTGCAAGGCGGACATTGTACTGCGTAGAACGGCCATGATAGACAATTGCTTTCACTTCTCCCATCATACAATTGGAAAAACCAGTAAGCGGCTGCTTACTAATTTCAACTTTTTCAGGGCGCACACTCACAATAACTGTACGACCATCATGAAGCCATTCTTGATGCGTCGGCAAAGCAACATGTAATGTTCCTAATCCGTCAACAGCCACCGTGCCATAGCTTCCTGCACGGGTAAATTTACCGGAAAACATATTCGTAGTGCCGACAAATTTTGCAACAAATGAGCTGGCAGGAAATTCATATATATTCTTTGGGGTGCCAACCTGTTCAATTTCACCATCCGTATTCATAATTGCCATAGACCCCGCAACCGTCAGCGCTTCAAATTGATCATGCGTAACATACACAAAGGTAGTTTTAAGCTCATACTGTAAGTCAATAAGCTCAAGCAGCATTTTTTCACGTAACTTTAAATCTAAGGCCGCTAAAGGCTCATCAAGCAGCAATACATCAGGTTCGGTAATAATCGCACGGGCAAGCGCCACACGTTGCTGTTGACCTCCCGATAGCTGCCTAACTGATTTATGAGCATATTTTTCGAGATTAACAATCCCCAAGAACCGCATTACTTTTTCATGAATAAGCTTTTTATCCATGCCCTGAACACGCAACCCATAGGCAACATTTTCAAAAACATTCATATGAGGAAATAGGGCATAGTTTTGAAACACTGTATTAATTTTACGCTCATTGATCGGCATACGCGTAATATCTTGATCATCAAGATAAATCGCCCCTTTATCAGCAAACTCAAACCCTGCTATAAGACGCAGTAATGTTGTTTTTCCGCTACCACTAGGCCCCAGTAATGCAAAAAATTCACCACTTGGAATCGTGAGGCTGAGGTTTTCAATTACCTGCTCACCTTCAAATGATTTACTGACATTTTCAATTCTAATGCTTTTCATGCTTTTTCCCAACTCCAGCAAAAGCCATAGGAACTACCAAATCAGAAAGTGTACACGGAACAACCACGGCAATAATCAAAAAGAGAAAAATTGCCCCAATCGATGTGTGCCAATCTACAAATCCCTGCGATACTAAATAAAAAATTGAAGCAAATGAACTTATCAAAATATGAATAAAATGAGAAAAAATAGAAAATACTCCCTGACGCGAGGCATGGTGTAAACTCATAACATGTCCATTAATCAAACCTACTACCAAAAACGGCAACACATTATGCCACTCGGACATCATACAAATATGAAAATGCATACGCATCCCCAGAATTTCTCCCGTAATAAAGGGTAACACAGCATCAGATATTGTACAAAAAACAAGCGTCGACCCAATCGCAACCAACGTTCCTTTAATATAATTTTTGGAAAACCTCAAAAACGTAATCAGTGTCCCGGTAGCCGCAAAAACGATATGCATAAAATGAAAGCTGTGAAATAAAATCACACTGCTATCACATACATCGCCACAATCAACTGCCAATAACCGAGAAAAATAGGTCAAAAAGCTCAAAACTCCAAGGCTCAACGCCACAGAAAAAATCGCATACGGCAAGTGGCATATCAGTTCTTCCATAAAACTATGGCTGTGCCGATCGCTGCCGCCATGCTCTGTGCCAAAATGTTCATCAATCACAAAATTCTCCAAACCCTTAACTTCCCACCCAACAACTGTTATTATACGCTTTAAAATAGATATTTTTCCCAATAAATCAAAAAAATTATACCTATTTATGCATTAAAAAATTTCTTCCTGCTTTAAGCTTGGCATGAAGCTCGACAAAACAGGAGATAATCATACGGTAAAATAGGTATATAAGCAGGAGTCAACGGCTATGCACAAGCGCTTTAAACACATATATTGCACCCTATTGGTCATGAGCGCATTGGGTCTTTATGGATGGACCTCAGAAGCGGCACAGTCTCAGGATCAAAAAGTGGTTGAACAATGTGAGTGTCAGGAGTGTGAAAATCTATGGTTCGCAAAATGGCGCTCAAAAGTGCATCCAGATACCACAAAAGAAAAAACTCTTGCTGCCGCTCTTACCTTACTCCCTTTTGGTCATATCTATTCTCTAAGCCAGCTTGTACTTGATTATTATGATGCTGACTCGTGGCTTACAATGTCCATCCTCTCAGGCCCAAAGGGCGGTCGAATGCCATTTTTTATGCATTACGATTCTCCGCACACCACTTATTCTGATTTTGCTGTCCTTAAAGTTACTATACCTAAAGGAAAACAAAATTCTTGCTCTCAATTACTTATAAATAAGAATGCATTGTTTCGCCTACAAGATATTGGACTTTTGAATGAATTCTTAGGTCATCCGAATAATTCGGAAGACCTAACCACATATGAAGTGACATCAAAATGCACACACTATAAGTTTATTGCAGAGTTATATCCTAAGAAGGGTCCAGTAACGCTTACTAGTCAATGCCGCTTGTCCAGCAACACACGTATCATAGCATTGATTAAAAAACAAATTTTACCACACAATCAGTAGCAGTACATGAACATTATTTAGCAGCAACAAATTTGAGGTAAATTCCTTCAGTCAGCTCATCGGCCATTTTCATAATCTGTTCAAAGACCTCGTCAAACACCCGCACATCTTCATCCCATTTGCCGGTAAGACGCGCTTGAACTTCCTGCGTAGTAACAGCAAGATGCTCATTCATCATGGCAATCATCACCGGTAGTGGCCAATTTTCAGGATTAGCGTCATGTAAGAATTCAGCTATATCACGTGCATTTTCATGCCACTTTTTATTGGTTAATTCAAATGCTTGCGTATCATGCGTCTTGGCAGCAGCTATAAGATCAGCCGCTATTAAAATATGATCTTTAAGTAAGGCTGTTAATGCATCTCCAGCCGCTTTGCCATAAAATTGGGCGACTGCATTGCCGATGTCCACTTGATTTTGTAATAACCGTTTGGTGGTCACCTCTTTGGAAGGAGCGTCTGCAAGCGCATCCTCAATGTACTGTCGTGTCCAGATCACATGATCTGCCCATAATTTGCGCATTGCTTTATTGAGTGCCAACTCAGGACAGCCTCCTGCAGAATTTTGCTTCAATAGACCATAACGCGGGGCAAAAAAAACTGCCGCAGCGCCGATTATAAGACCAACAATTAACCAAAAAACACGAGAAAACATACTCATTCCTTTTTTTAATGAATTCAAAAACGTATTCATGTGTACCATTGTTTACTAAAAAACACAACCATCATCATACTGACAATTGAAAACACTAGTAATCTTCTGATTTTTTCTATATTATTGCTTTATTATGAAAAAAATTACCATAAAACTCTATTTGTCCACAATGTTCATGTTGTGTTCCCCTGTACTGCTATCAGCCGCAGAACAAGCAAAGCATAAGCAGCCAGAATCAATTTTGAGTAAAATTGGAACATACATTAAGGAAACTTATCAAGACCCACGGTTGTTTAGCATTTGTGCAACGGCAGTCAACGCATGGTTGGGAGGAGAAATTCTAAGAAGTGGATTAGCTTTCGCATATGACATCAAAAAACCTGCGCGACGCTTTTTGACCCACACTCGCAATTGCAATGGGGTCCTTCTTGATTCACATACTCCTGTATACCCATCGGAGGCTCTCGTATATGCTGCACATGATATCGCTAAACTCGTAGGCTGTTTGTATCTCATGACAAGACCTAAAACATCCGTAGATAGTCACAAATTCAACCTCAATGACTTCGGCTCTTTTGGTGCGTTTATTGTCACTGCACCTCAAGTAACAGCACCTTCAAGTTCCAGTGCTCTGTTGTGTAAATCATTTGGTCTTCCTCAGGTTGTTGGACGAGCTGCTTCTGCTGCTTTTTGCCTTACGCAAATTCCTGGAACTCTTCGTTTTTTACATCTTGATTATCAATATGATGAAACAAAAATAGCAGGTTTACACGTAGCAGGTGTAGCGTTTTGGTGTGTACTGATCAACTCAAGCTCTGATATTTTTAACAAAATAAGTGGAAATCGTACTCGCAATTAAACCATTTGTTTTTTATTAGCTCCATACACTTAAAATTCCTCGCCGAGCGTTAAAAACCATGCATAGCGCGGTGCACATGCAACATCTTTACGCGGTTTCCAACCAATATCAAAGAACAAAGGTCCAAATGCCGTGTTGTAGTGCAGTCCAAAACCGGTAGCGCTCAAAAGTCGATTAAACTTCATAATAATAGCTTCTTGCAATCTACTTGTTTTTGCATATACTATTTTGATTATGAAAAATACCTGTAAGAATTACTATTTGTTGTCCATTTTTTCAATGTATCTAACTTCACGAGCAGAGGAAGTGGAGCACGTACCTTTAAAAGCCTTCGGACCAATGACAAGCGAGCAAAAACAACAGTTCAATGTGCAAAGAATCGAGACATGGAAAAAATTTAATCTCTGGGCTCCAAATGAAACCTTTACAGAGACTGTACCAACTGTCCCAGTATTTTATCTAAAGCCAATATCCGTTTTTAAAAATGCTTTCAAATGCGTATGCATTCAATGTTTTTGCTGTTCATTATTAAACCATAGATCAAGTGAGCACCATGATTAAACCTTTTATTTGTTGTGTGTTAATAATCGTATGCTGTCATGTAGACATCACTTGGAGCGCTAGTTCATCAATCATGCCAAAAATTGATACTGTCGCACTAAAGGCACATGAACAGGACCAAAAAAAGGTTAGTCCATGCTTGTGCAAAGATTGCCAAAATTGCTGGTCACCGCGTGATAAGCATCCATACAGCATAGAAGAAAAAGTCGTTGCTGTAGGCCTTATATCAACGCCACTCTCTGAAGCTCTCATAGAACTTGTACTTGATTATTATTATGATGAATGGCTTGAGATGAATTCTCTTGAAAAATCTTACACAAGAGTCGGTGCTTTCGAAATGTATGATCAATGGAATGTTGGGATAGACGCTGCAGGACGTTACATCCGGAGAAGCAAGCCAATCGTATTTGACCAATCCGCCATAACACAACCTCCATGGAAGCCGGTAATAGATTACAAATTTGACCATACACAGCATCCCGATAATTACCCTGTTATTCCTGCCATTCGCATACTAAATAATCCTTCACTTTTTGACTTCAACGATTTCCGCTATCCTATAAAACCACTTATCAGTTATTACGTAACATTCGCATTGAAAGACATGATACAATTATCCGACTTCTTAAAATCACGCGAGCCCTATAAACAATGGCAAGTAAATGCTGCAACTAGAGCACTTAAACAATGTGAAATAGTCTCAACGTGCGGCAACTACAAAGTTATCGCTCATGCTAATCCTGATCCACGCCCATTGTACGATGACTTAGGCGCAAGCATCACGCGAAAGTGCCGTTTGGATCACAAAAAACGTGCATTTGCATTGATCAAAGAGAGGGACCAGCCGTCTTCTGCTTATCAATAGCTTCACAAGGTCAGAAACACGCTAAAAAGTATTATTGAGCAGCGAAGCTCCCGCCACGTCTTATCAATAATTTTGTCTTACTCTGGCCATTCAATTAATTGATACATGCCACTAAAATGCCTCGCCGAGCGTTAAAAACCAGGCATAGCGCGGTGCGCATGCAACATCTTTGTGCGGCTTCCAGCCAATATCAAAACGTAAAGGTCCGAATACGGTGCCGTAGCGCAGTCCAAAGCCCGTAGCGCTCAAAAGTCGATTAAATTTCATACGCATATCGTCAGCATTCAGCAAACCACAATCTTGAAAAAGAACGAGTCCTATTTTGTTATACAGAGGTAATCGCCATTCAATGTTCATGTTAACCATTGTCTTGCCACCCCGCGGCACACAACGTTCCACCCCATGAGCATCTTTAAAAAAGCCAACTGGTGGAGCAAAATCCATATCATATGAGCGTATTGAATGTGCTCCGCCCAGATAAAAACGTTCCGATGGCATGATCGTTTTAAATGAATCATAAAAAATATGCCCAAGGCGCAAGCGCAATGCAAAAACGAATGTATGCAGCGGAATAAACCATGATTGTTCCAACGTTGCACGAAAAAAGGAAGATCTACTTGCCAGTGAGCTGAGTGGAAGCATTCCTTTTAATGAGCACAGCGTGAACGTTCCTCGTGTTGGCTGTAACGTGTTATCTAATCGATTAATAAGCAAGGTAGGCTCGAATACACCATAAGGAACTTTTTTACTTAATAAATCAGGGGAAAAATTAATGGCTCGTGCTAACGATTTGGCAACTTCCTGATCTTGGCCTGCGGCAGATGCTGTACTGGTCGCCATGTATTCAACACCTATGTTCACCCCCAAAGTACCGTAGGTATGTCCATATGAAATGGTCACCATCCCGCCTTGTTGGGTCAATTGATAAAGATTTTCACTGCTTTTAAGAATGCCGGGATGTGATTGTCGGCTATAGTACAATTGAAATAACGAATCCACCGGCAATCCAAACAGCCATGGTTTACTATACGTGACCATCATGGAACGATCATATTTTGCTACATCAATCTCACACGTCACCTTGTCACATTGATTGAAAAGATTTTTGGCAATAAATGTACCACCCGCTCTATACGTAAATCCCAAAAAATAAAACTCATGGCTCACCTGTTGAAATCCAAGCCCTGCGCGTGTACGCACTTCAAAAGAATCATCGCCGTGTATTTTTGCGATCATCGTTCGGTGAGCATCTTGCGCATTATGACCATCAGGATACAAATGTACCATATCAAAGACATCAAGCTTGCGGAGCTGTTTGATCGACTCTTTTAATTTTTCATAATCCCACGACTCACCTTCTTTATAAACTAACTCACGCATCACACATTCAAAGGGTACACCCAAAAGTCCTGTACAAATTGTCTTGCCAAAAAATAATTCTTGTTCAACCTTTTTATACCAGCGCACGCTCATACAATGTTCATGACGCTCAGTCATAACTTTCCATGTATAACGCACCTCTTGCGCCTCATCTATCGTCTTGGTTAACCATTCTTGCTGGCACCGCATTTCTTCTGCAGTAAACGCAACGTTGTGTGTTTCATTACATGTTAAAAAAGGGCCTTGGTGCTCCAACTCAGGACAATCTTGTATCTCCACATGATCAATGAGATAGCAAACACCTTCATAAAGTTCAATGATCAAGGTATATGCTTGCTCATCACGATCATTAACATCACTATGCTGAGACGTGATCGACACATCTAAATATCCTTGATCTTTGTAAAAAATTATGAGGTTTTCTAAAAACGATTCTATTTCTGGTGTAGTAATGCCATCAACGTGCAAACAGCGTTGACCAAAGCGGTCGATAAGCTCTTGCGCATCAAATTGTGTGCATCCGGCAATAGTGATTTTTTGTATATGAGCACGTTTACCTTCTTGTATAACGATGATCGTTTTCTGTTCCTCATCTTTCACCTGAATCTTTGTTTGAAAAAACCCTTGATCCGTATATAAATCGCTGAGTTCTTGTTGTAACGCAGATTTTGGTAAAAAAAGAACCGAACGACCAAAGATCGTCAATGCATCAAGTAATGCTGAACGTGTAAAAAATTGGTTACCGATAACAATAAATTCTCGCCGCTGATTAAGCTCTACATCAAACATCACAGCAATTGTGCTGTGCGCCTTATTAATTTTTTCTTGCACTTTAATCTGTACATCATAAAAACCGCGCTTAATCAAAAAAGCACGGATATCACCTGCACATCGCGTCAGCGTATCACGTGCGTATGCCCTTTTACGGAGTATCTTTAAAAATTTTTTTTCAATATCAGAACGAAGCCCATCAATAACAATGCCACTAATCTCTTTGCGGCCTTTCATGCTTATTTTAATATCTTCAAGAGTAAACCGAGGTCCACGCGCAATGGTACATTCCACCGTAATAGTCTTAGTACGATCATTGCGTATACACCGTGCATCGACCGTTGCTGCATAATAACCATCTTTATGCAACGCTTCCAGAATATGTTCTAGCGAACGGGCATGCTTCTCCTCATTAAACGCCTCTCCTGGCTCAAGAAGATAGTACCTTTTATAATGACCTTTGACAGTAAACATCCCACGTATCTTAAGACGAGCAAATGTCCATAATCCGCACGCCGTTATGCTCAATACACTACCATCATCCTGATGTTCGATGGTAATATCAATTGATTTGAAAATATTTTTTTTCTGCAGATAATACAAAGCTCGCTGCATGTCATTTGCACTCACTATGCGCCCTGCACGCAAATCAGTTAAATATTCAAACTCTGCTACGCTGACCGGAACATCTGCAGTAAAATGTACTGCCTTAAGCACAATTGGTTGGGGCATCAACGCATGTAAACTGGAAAACAATTCCTCAGAAGTGTATGCATGATCGCGCATGGGAATGTGCAAGCTCTGAGCATATGTATACATGGATAGGTGAAAAAAAGAGGTACTCAAAAGACTAAGAAATACCGTAACAATCCGTACTAAGCTGCGCATATCGTCCAACATAATGTACTAATACCACATGATTGTGCATGTCTCTACAACATATTCACCATGCTTCAAAAGATATTAAAAAAAGGACGTGTTACATATACACGTCCTTTTGAATAGTAAATAATACCATATGTGTTCGATTAATCACACCAATGTTTTAACGTTTCACGAATCTTATTAAATTCATATGTTAGTTGCTTATCCGAGTGCAATTGTGCTTCAATTTCATCTTCTATTGCTCCAAGTTGAGCGATATAATCTTGCTTTTTACTTAACAGCGATTTGCCGGCAGGGCTATCTTGCGTCGTTTTACCCAACTCTCGCATTACAACAGCTAGTGCCTGCTCAGCCCGCGTCCTTTTTTCTTGTAATGCTGGAAATTTGGCGAGCACAATCTGACGCAATTCATCAAGACGAGCAACCCCTAAAGCACACACTTTTTTCTGTAACTCTACGTTTTTTGCACCACCTTCCTCAAAAATTCGCACGGTCTCTTTGAAGTCCTTCGCAAGATTTGATCCAGAAAAGTTAAAGAATTTAGCGTTAAGATTACTGCCAATCACCACCATTACTATCAGTGCCATAATTAATTTTTTCATACTCTCCCCCCTGATTTACCCTATCTTTGTCTATACTCAGCATACCCAAGAGCGATGATCGCATGCAATAGTTTTGCTGCAAAAAAGGCCTGAAAACACGGTGATCTCTCCTATAACGGCCCTAGCCCTCCCACCCTCAAAATAGATCTAGATCCAATGGCTCATGGCTGTTTTTAGGAGTATTACGAGCAATGTAGCAATCTGAACGGCATTTTGATAGCCCTTTTGCGTGTTTTGTGACAATTTGGCATAATTTTAAATAAACACCTATAGTCAGAGTCTTTATAAAAGGAAAGTTTTATGAAAAAATTAATGATGATCGGTCTTATGGCCATCACCCCCCTTGTATCAACCCCTACACAAGCAGGTATAACCGAACCTATTACACTTGGCCTAATCGCAGGCGGCTCCTCTGCAGTGCTCGCTCAATTGGCCCTTCAATCACAATCATACAAATTATACAAATTGAGTCTGGGAGCAGCTAAGGCACTGGTGGGTTATTCCTTTGTTTTTTTATTTGCTAAAAACCTTCAAGAAAATTCAATAGCCAGAGATAACTCAATCATCAGAGAGAATGTTGGTAACACAGGTAAATTCTTGCTTTCTTTATTAGAGGGAGCGGGAATAATGATCAATGGCGTGGGAATAATGCACTCCATGAATGTGGCTATCGATGGTACCAAAGATATCATAAAGAGCGTAACTGAAAGATTTAAATCTGAACCACAACAAGAAGAATTTCTTCAAGCAATAAGAAACGGTAATCTCATAATTGTCAAAAAATATATCGCTGAAGGTGTTGATGTTAATCGGTTATATCAGATTCATCCTGGTTGTTATACGCCACTTCATCTTGCCACTATCTTCGGACACCTTGATATTGCAAAAATACTTTTAGACGCAGGAGCAGATGTTAATGCCCACTACAAGAGTTATACTTCACTACATGCAGCAGTTACACTCGGGCACATAGATATGGTCAACCTGCTTCTTGAACATGAAGCTGATGTCGCACTCTTATGCAATGCTGATGAAAACAATGCCTATACACCCTATGATCTTGCAATCCAATATGGTCATGAAGAAATAGCACAAATTCTTGTTGAACATGAAAAAAACATAACAAATAAGGAAACACAATGAAAAAATTAATGATGATCGGTCTTATGGCCATCGCCCCTTTGATAGCAACCCCTTCACACTCCATAACACCTGAAACAATAAAGCTCGCTT